>Ga0194127_10000406_pt1 | contig 69155 bp, 58 predicted proteins | sample TA2KigC100mmetaG_FD_148624 | JGI IMG/M metagenome (GOLD analysis project Ga0194127, IMG submission 148624) | Freshwater microbial communities from Lake Tanganyika, Tanzania - TA2015036 Kigoma Deep Cast 100m | ecosystem: Environmental > Aquatic > Freshwater > Lake | place: Tanzania: Lake... | reverse complement strand
ATCGCCGGTCCGGAGCCCGCGGTTGGACCCGATCGGCGAGCCGAGCGGCATGACTGTCGCAGTGCCGGCTTCGGCCAAGCGGCGAGCGAGCACCGGATCCGCGTGGATATACGGGAGGACGACGAAACCCTCCTTGACGAGCACTTCCGCCGCCTTCAGCGTCTCCACCGGGTCGGGCAGAAGGTGCATCGGGTGCGGCGTCACCTCAAGCTTGATCCAGTCCGAGAGGCCCCCGGCGCGAGAAAGACGGGCGAGCCGAATCGCCTCCTCGGCGTCGCGCGCGCCCGACGTGTTCGGAAGGATGAGAACGCGCGACGGGTCAAGGTAGTCGAGGATGTTCCCCGACGCGGCCCCCTTCTCCGCGCGGCGGAGCGAGACGGTGACGATCTCGGAGCCGCTCGCCTCCACCGCCTTCGCCATGCACTCGAGCGAAGGGAACTTCCCCGTCCCAACGAGAAGACGGGAGCGGAAGGAGCGTCCGGCGATGACGAGGAGATCGGTCGCGTCGGCCAAGCGGGTTTCCCCTTTCACCCTACATCCCGCTCTCAGTATAGAAACCGCGACCAGCGGTGTCAAACGGACGTCCGGGCCCGCCGAATCTTCGCCTCGTGCATCCGGCGCTGCTCGATGAGAAGGATCTTCTCTGCACGCGTGAGGCGTTTGATCGCCCGTTCGCGGCGAAGCGCCTCGCCGCGCGTAAGACCGCTCTTTCGGAAGCGAAGCACAACCGGAAGACGCCCGCGGGTGTAGCGGGCGCCGCGCCCCGCGTTGTGCGCCGCGATTCGATCGGCGACGGAAAGGGCCACGCCGGTATAGAGAGTCGCGTCGGCACACTCGACGATGTAGACCGACCACGAGGTCTTCTTGCGTTTCATCGCGCTCATTCTAGCCGGACACCCCTCGTTGGCAACGGCGAAGTCGTCCGCTATGATCGGCCCTCGAGAGGTGCGCATGAATACCCTTGCATGTCCGTTCCGTCTTCTCTTCGTCGGGAGCAGCGCCTCCTGCGGCGCCGATCGGCTGCTGGACATCCTCGAGGCGGCCCTTCGAGGGGGCGTCGACGCGTTTCTCCTTCGGGAGAAATCGATGCCGGGCGGGCCGCTCCTCTCGCTCGCCCGGGAGGCGAGGAAGAGGACCGCGCGCGCGGGAGCCCTCTTCTTCGTCTCCGACCGAATCGACGTGGCCCTCGCCTCCGGCGCGGATGGCGTTCAGCTTCCCGAGAACTCTTTCACACCCGAAGAGACTCGGCGGCTCCTCGGACCCGAGGGGCGGATCGGGCGAAGCGTTCACGATCCGGCCGGAGCGCGCGAGGCGGAGAGGCGGGGCGCGGATTTCGTGCTCGCGGGGCCTGTCTTCGCGACCCCGGGGAAGGAGCGTCTTCTCGGGGTTCGCGGGGCGGCCGAGCTCCGAGCGGCCCTCGGCATTCCAGCGATCCCGATCGGCGGCATCGACGAGGCGCGCGTTCCCGAGATCCGCCGGGCCGGGTTCCGCGCGATCGCGGTCGTTCGGGCGATCGCCTCCGCGGCTGATCCCGAAGCGGCCGCGCGGCGCCTTCGCGCGCTCCTCGAGGCGCATCTCTCGTGAAACGGAAGAACCGTTCCTCCCGCGGATCCCGGGCTGAGGATCGGCGCTCCCGGCGGCGGATCTTCCTCTACGCGGTATTTCTCGCGATCGCGGCGACCTTCCTCTCCCCCATCGGCTACCTCACACTCTTCTCGCCCGATGTGGAGAGCCTCCGCTCCGAGAACCCGCAATCGACGGCGCTTCAGAAGGAGCGAGCGGACGAGGCGATCCGCGCCGGGCGTCCGTTTCGAAAGGAACAGCGATGGGTCCCGCTCCGTCAGATCAGCCCGCATCTCGTGAACGCGGTGATCGTGAACGAGGACGCGACCTTCTACGAACATCGAGGATTCGATGTTCATGAACTCAAGGAATCGATCCGGAAGAACTGGAGGGAGAAGCGCTTCGCCCGCGGGGCGAGCACGATCACCCAGCAGCTCGCGAAGAACCTCTACTTCGGGAGCGAAAAGAGCCTCCGGCGAAAGGCTCTCGAGGCGGTCACGACGGTCCGGCTCGAACGGACGCTCACGAAAGACCGCATCCTCGAGCTCTACCTCAACGTGATCGAGTGGGGACCGGGCGTTTACGGCGCCGAAGCGGCCGCCCGCCATTCCTTCGGCCTCTCCGCGAGCGATCTCACACCGCGGCAGGCGGCGCTTCTGGCGAGCGCCATCCCCTCGCCTCGCCGTATGAACCCCGCCGACCCCGGGCCCTATCTCCGGAAGCGCGCCGAGATCACGCTCGAGCGGATGCGCGCCCGCGGCATGCTCCCTCGGGAGCCGTGAAGGAATTCGGGACCTGATACCCTATTTCCGGGCCATGAGTCGACTGTTGGGAATGCTCCCTGCGGGGAAATAGGGTATCGGGTACCGAATTCCTACTCCCAGCCGAAGTCGCCCTTCAGGAGCTGGCGAGCGATGATGATCCTCTGGATCTCGCTCGTCCCCTCGCCGATCGTGCACGCCTTCGCGTCGCGCATGTAACGCTCGACCGCATAGTCCTTGGTGTACCCGTAGCCCCCGTGAATCTGAACCGCGTCGAGCGTCGCCTTCATCGCGAGCTCGGAGCAGAAGAGCTTGGCCATCGCCGCCGCGGTCATGATGTCCTTCTTCTCGTCCCGGAGGCGCGCCGCCGTGTACGTGAGATGCTTCCCGCACGCGATCCCCGTCCCCATGTCGGCGAGCATGTGCTGCACCGCCTGGAAGTTCGCGATCGGCTGTCCGAACTGCTCTCTTTGCTGGGAGTACTTCAGCGCCTCCTCGAACGCTCCCTCCGCGATGCCGAGCGAGAGAGCCGCGATCGAGATCCGTCCCCCCGCGAGCTGCTTCATCGCCTGGGCGAACCCCTGGCCCCGCTCGCCGAGGACATTCTCCTTCGGCACGCGAACGTCCTCGAAGATCACCTCGCTCGTGTCCGAGGCGCGCCATCCCATCTTGTCTTCCTTCTTCCCCGCCTTCAGCCCCTTCATCCCCTTCTCGAGAGCGAACATCGTGATCCCCTTCGTCCCCTTCTCCGGATCGGTTCGGGCGAGCACGACGAAGACATCCGCCACCGATCCGTTCGTGATGAAGACCTTCGTTCCGTTGAGGACGAAATGATCCCCCTTGTCGACGGCGCTCGACTCGATCGCCTTCGCGTCGGAGCCGGCGTTCGGCTCGGTCAGGCAGTACGCGGCGAGCTTCTCCCCCCGCGCGCACGGTGTGATGTACTTCCGCTTTTGTTCCTCGTTTCCGAAATCCCAAATCGGCGAGAGGGAGTTCGACGTGTGCGTGAGGAGCGTGAGCGCGTGGGAGGCGTCGACCTTCGCGAGCTCCTCGACGACGAGCGCGTAGCTCATGTAATCAAGTCCCGCGCCTCCGTACTCCTCCGGGAAGGGGATTCCCATCAAGCCGAGCTCGCCGAGCTTGCGGATCGTCTCGTGCGGGAACGCCCCGCTCCGATCGATCTCCGCAGCGATCGGCGCGATCTCCTTCCGCGCGAAATCCCGAACCATGTTCCGAATCGCCCGATGTTCTTCGGTGAGATACATGTCGGTCCGTCTCCGGGTGAGGGGCCTCGAGCAACCGCGGGGCCGAGTTCCAGATCGGCGTCCCGTTCTCTTGTCTTCCATTCGAGCGAAAGGCCCGGCCGGTCAAACGCCGAGCCGAAGCCTCGTGGCCAGCATCTCGGGAAGACCCGCCTTCAAGATCTTCGCCGACGCGGCGGCGACGTCATACACTTCGCGACGGAGCTTCAGTTTCCTCTCGGAGGTGTCGTAGATCCCGAACGACAAGCGCGGATCGTTGTCCCTCGGCTGGCCGACGGATCCCACGTTGATGATGTAGCGTCCGTCCCTCGGGAAAGGAACGGAGCCCTCGGGGATGCGCACCCCCCGCGCCCCCCCCTCGCGAAAGAACATGGGGAGGTGCGAGTGCCCGATGAAGCAGATCTCGTCGGGAAACGCGAGGAACGCCTCCTCGGCGATCGATTGGTTCACGATGTAGTGCCATTCTTCCCGCTCGTTCGGCGAGGCATGCACGGCGTAGAAATCGACGGTCCGGTAGTCCATCGGAAGCGTGCGGAGGTATTCGCCGTTCGCCGGCGCGAGCGTCTCGCCCGTCCAGAGCGCGGAGCGCCGTGCGTGGGTGTTGAAGGTCTCGATAGAGGTCGTCCCGATCGCGGCGGCGTCGTGGTTCCCGAGGAGGACATGCGCGCAGCGCGCGCGCACGCGCTCAACGCATTCGTTCGGATTCGCTCCGTATCCGACGATGTCCCCCAGACAGAGAACCTCGTCCGCATTCTCCTCGTCGATGCATCGGAGAGCGGTCTCGAGAGCCTCGAGGTTCCCGTGGATGTCGGAGAGAATCGCGAGGATCATCGAAGACTCCCGGAATCCGCGTGTATGCGCCAGATTACCGGATGCCTCCCTCCGCTGCAATCCCGTTGTCGGCTTCTTTTTCGAGAAGGCGGAATCGCTTCCGGGAAACGACGAAGGCGCGCGCGCTCCTCGGGTCCTCGGCGAGATGCCGGAGGACTTCCGCCGCGCGGCCCTTTCCGTCGGTCCGAAGGACCAGCAGGCGGCCGTCCCGTAAGAGATCGACGGAAAGAATCCCCTCGCGAAGGTTCACGCTTCGCGTCTTCCCCTTCGTGGTCTTCTCGCCGAGAACAACGTCCGCGCGCGTGAACCGATCGATCGCCTCGCGGAGAACGTCCGCGTCGAGATCGGGCGGGAGGACCGCCTCGTACTCGAGCGCTCTCTCCGTCGCGTCCGGCGCGGCGTCGCGGAGAGAGAGGGTCTTCCCGGCGAAGACGCGAACCCCCTCCGGCAGCTCCCCGTTCAACGCGGCCTCTGCGTCCTCGATAGCAACCGGCGCGCGGAAGAAGAGGTCGATCGGCTCTTCCATCCCCGCGTACCCGACCGGAAGCGCCGGCCCGAACGCGACGCGCACCTGCGGGTGAAATCCTTGCGTGTAGGCGATCGGAAGGCCGCTCCGGCGAAGCGCCATTCGAAAGAGACGGACGACCTCGAGGTGCGAGAGGAACCGAAGCGCGCCCTGCTTCGTGTAGCGAAAACGAAGACGCGCCCGAGCCTCGGGGGGCGGCGGAACGACCGGCTCCTCGGCGGCCGGCGCGTTCTCCTCCCCGATCCGCTCCCGAACGACATGAAGTCGGTCTCCGCACGCGCGACAGACGCGGCATTCCTCCCGGCAGAACGGCGTCGCGCGCCCCCGCATTGCCCGCTCCCTTTCGCGGAGGAGGAACTTCTTCGAAAGCCCGCTATCGAGAGAATCCCAAGGGAGGCTCTCGTACGGATGGCGCTCCCGAAGATAGGAATCGGGATCGACCCCGGTTCTTTCGAACGCGCGAAGCCACCTCTCGTACGAGAAGACCTCGCGCCACTCGTCGAAGCGCGCGCCGGCTCGAAAGACCTCCTCCAGAACGGGCGCGACCCTCCGATCGCCGCGGGAGAGAACCCCTTCGATGCGGGTCTGGCGCGCGTCGTGACACTTGAGACTCAAAGCGCGAGTCCTCGGGAGACGTTCTCGAATCCTCGCCTGCCGTCTTTCGATCTCCTCTACGGATAGCTGCGCTTCCCACTGGAACGGCGTGTGCGGCTTCGGCACGAGGCTCGACACGCTCACGTTCAAGCGGAATCCCCTCGGCGCCCCCTTTCTCCCGGCTCGCCACACTTCGGAGACGAGTGAGGCGACCGCGTCCACGTCCTCGTCCTCCTCGGCGGGGAGCCCGATCAGGAAGTAGAGCTTGAGAAGATCCCAGCCGCTTCGGACCGCCCGCTCCGCCGTTCGAATCACGTCGTCGCGCGCGATCCCCTTGTTGACGAGCCGGAGCATCCTCTCCGAACCGGCCTCGGGCGCGATCGTGAAACCGGTCTTTCGATAGCGGGAGATCTCGCGGACCATCTCGCTCGTGAGGGTGCACGCGCGAAGCGAGGGGAGCGAGATCCCGGCCTGATCGTTCGCGAGGGCGCGGTTCAGCGCGCGGAGCATCGGGAGGATCTCCGCGTGATCCCCCGTCGAGAGCGAGGCGAGGGAGATGTCGTCGTGGCCGGTGCTCCGGAGCGCGCGGCAGGCCGACTCGACGACGTCGCGCGCGGACCGCTCGCGAAGCGGGCGGTAGATCATCCCCGCCTGGCAGAAGCGGCACCCGACCCCGCACCCCCTGGCGATCTCCGCGTACACGCGGTCGTGAACCGGTTGGACGGCGGGGACGAGCGGCGTGAGCGGCGGCGGAAACACCGCGAGGTCCGCCACCGCGAGACGGCGAGGAGCGGCGCGCCCGGAACGCCCCGCGCGCGAGGGAACGTAGACGCCGTCGACCGCATCGAGACGATCGAGAAGGCTCTCCTTCCTCCCGTCCCCCTCTCTCTTCCACCGGCGCACCGCCTCGTCGATCGCGAGCACCCCCTCCTCCCCATCGCCGAGAAGGAAGAGATCGAAGAAAGGCGCGAGCGGTTCCGGGTTCAGCGCGCACGGGCCGCCCCCGACGACGAGGGGAAGGGGCTCTTCCCGCTCCTCCGCGCGGAGGCGGACCCCTGAGAGATCGATCGCGGCGAGAACATTCGTGTAGGAGAGCTCATGCTGAAGCGTGATGCCGAAGAGATCGAACTCGCGAACCGGCCGGAACGATTCAGATGAGAAGAGCGGGATTCCGCTTCTCCGCATCTCCTCCTCCATGTCGATCCAGGGAAGGAAGGCGCGCTCTGCGGCCGAACCTTTGCGGCAATTGATCAAATGATAAAGAATCTCGAGCCCGTGATGCGGATAGCCGACCTCGGCGACGTCCGGGAAGAGAAGTGCCCACGACACCTCCGCCTCGTCGATCCGCGGGCGGTATCCGTTCCGGACGGGCGGCAGATAGCGGCTCGGCTTCTCGATGTGCGGCAGGATCGCTTCGAGCGCGTCTTGCACGGAACGCACGATCTCCCTCCTCACGGCTGATCCGCGGCGGTTCGTTCCCATTCCCGGCGGTTCGCCTCGTCCCGGCGGCTCGTCGCCTCTCCCTCCCACGGCGCCCTCGATTCGGGCGATCGATCTTCGAAGAGAAGCGCGTCAAGATCGATCCCCGCCTCGCGCACCGCCCGATTCCAGCGCTCGCCGTCCGCTAGTCGGAGAAGGAAGGGGGCGATCTCCTTTCCCCCGAGGGCGAGAATCGCTTCGATGTAGACCTCGCGGAGATCGGGCGCTTTGACCCGAAAACCGGCGAGACGACGCCTTTCCCGCGCGAGTGCCGTCTTCATCTCTTCAGGTCTCAACATCCGGCTCCACTGGAAAGGGGTCCGGGGTTTTGGGACGAAGGGGTGGAGCGAGATCGACACCGTTCCCGTCCTCGCGCCGGCGGAGCGGAATCGGGCGCGGATCGCTTGCGCGAGACGAAGAATCCCCTCGCGGTCCTCCTCCGTCTCGCGGGGGAGCCCGAGCATGAAATAGACGCGAAGGTTTCGGAAGCCGGCCCGTCCCGCCCGCTCGACGCCGGAGAGGATCGCCTCGTCGCTCGCGTTCTTGCCGATCCGCGCGCGGAGAGCAGGGGTCCCCGCCTCGGGAGCGATCGTGAGCGTGCGAAGCCCGCTCCGCCGGAGCGCATCCAGGACCGGATCGGTGAGCTGGTCGACGCGCACCGAGGAAGCGGTGACCAGCCATCCACGCCGGAGGAGGCCGGCGGCGATCGCCTCCGCTTCCCAATGATCGAAAAGGGCCGCCGTCACGAGCCCGATCGCGCGGGCCGGCTCGCGACCGAGCCTCTCATCCTCCTCGCGGAAGCGGTCGGCGAGAGCGAAGACGACGTCGGCGGGGACCTGGCGAAACCTCGGGAACGCGGCGCCGACGGTGCAGAAGCGGCAGCGGCGCGGACAGCCGCGCGAGATCTCGACGAGAAGGGTGCTTGCGAACTCCGCGCGCGGAGAGAGAATGCGCGAGACGGCCGGATCGGAGGCGATCGCCTCGTAACTTCGCCGCGGAAGATCTCCGCTTCTCCCGTGGACGGCCGGAACGTAAGCCCCCTCGATGCGCGCCGCCCGCTCCAGATGCGCCCTTCGCGGCAGGCGGAGATCCTGGAGACGAAGATCGAGGTACTCGAGGACGATCTCCTCGCCGTCCCCCAGAAGGAAGACGTCGACGAACGGCCGGAGAGGTTCGGGGTTCAAGTAGGTACACGCCCCCCCGACGACGACGATCGGATGGCGGTCCTCCCTCTCCTCGCGCCGAAGAGGAACGCGCGCGGCCAGGAGCATGCGGAGAAAGTTCACATAGTCGTTCTCGAACGAGATCGAGAACGCGAGAACGTGCGCCCCGCCGGCGGGCCGGCTGCTCTCCAGGGTTCGAAGCGGACCGGAATCCTCCTCCGGAAGAAAGACCCGCTCGGCGGCGAACCGGCCGCTCCGGCGCATCCGTCCGAGGATCGTCTGGAAGCCGAGGTTCGACATGCCGACCGAGTAACGGTTCGGATAGGCGAGCGCGACCTCGAGCTCTCCGGATCGGGGCCGGACGCCGTCGTAGAGGGTCTCTCCCCGAAGCAGGGCGGCCCGGTCCTCGATCGCAGTCTTCCGTCTCTCCATCACGCTTCCGCTTCCGCCCGCCGATTCTCGTCGTGGGGATACGCCGCCCGGAAGGGGCGGGAAGATTCAAGATCGGGGAGAATTCGCCGTACGGGCAATGCCCGTTCTTTTTATCTTATGGTCGTGCGAACGGGAAGTCAACGCGGCCCGGCCTCGAAGGCAGGGAGCCGCTCTCGGGAGCCGCGCAACCGGACGCGGTTGACCCGCGCGCGGCGGATCGCGTAGCGTTTCGGAAGGCGGCCGCCGGACCCCCGCAAGCCGCAGCAAGGAGTCTCTCTTGGTCTACCGGCCGATCGACGTCGTTCTCGCCGTCACCTATCGGTGCAACGCGCGCTGCATCATGTGCAACATCTGGAAGAACCCGTCGGAGAACGACCTCACCGCCGAGGAATACCGTTTCCTCCCGTCGTCGCTCCGCTACGTGAACATCTCCGGAGGCGAGCCGTTCCTTCGGGACGACATCCCCGAGATCGTGCGGGTCGTGAAGGAGCGGGCCCCGCGCGCCGAGATCGTCCTCTCGACGAACGGCTTCTTGCCGGACCGGATCGAGCGCGCGATGAAGGAGACGCTGAAGATCGATCCGACGGCCGGGGTCGGCATCTCGATCGACGGGGCCGGGGAGCTCCACAACAAGGTGCGCGGCATCCCGCGAGGCTTCGACAAGTGCATGGACACGGCGGAGCGCCTGAAGAAGCTCGGCATGACGAACATCCGCCTCGCCTTCACCGTGGTCGACGATAACGTGGACGATCTTCCCGAGGTCTACCGGCTCACGAAGAAGATGGGGATCCAGTTCACGATGGCGGTCGCGCAGAACTCGTCGCATTACTTTATGACCGAAGAAAACGCCTTCAGCCTGGTCGAGAAGCTCCGCGAGCGGCTCGGCCCGATCGTCGAGGATTTGCTCCGATCGAGCCGGCCCAAGAACTGGCTCCGCGCGTTCTTCGCCCATGGCCTCTTCCGCTACGCCGCGGGGGCTGGCCGGCCGTTCGTCTGCAACGCCGCAGAGGACTTCTTCTTCGTCGGGCCGAATGGGAACGTCTATCCGTGCAACGTTCTCGACCGGGTGCTCGGCAACGTGCGGGAGAAATCCTTCGAGGAGATCTGGGAGTCGGCCGAGGCGGAGAAGATCCGGGACGAGGTGCGCGCGTGCGAGCTCCGGTGCTGGATGATCTGCACGGCGCGCGCCGACATGAAACGAAACGCGGGGCAAGTCGCCCGGTGGATCGCGAAGAACAAGACGGCGGCTCACCTCGGGAAGTTCGAGCTCGAGGCGCGGGAGGAAGAGCCTCGATGATCTTCGAGCAGATCCCGGTCGGGGGCGACCGGAATTTCGCTTACCTTGTCGGCGACCGCCCGGGCGGATCGGCCTTCGCGGTCGATCCGTCCTACAGCCCGCGGCGCGTCTTCGATCTCGCGAGGGAACGAAACCTCACGATCCGAGCGATTCTCTGCACGCACGACCACCCCGACCACACGAACGGAAACGAGGAGCTGCGGGCGCTCACCGGCGCGGACGTGCGCATCCACCCGTCCGCCTCCGGGCAGAGAGCGAAGGGGGTTGCCGACGGCGAGGTCTTCCGCGTGGGCGACCTCGAGGTGCGCGCGATCCACACGCCGGGACACACGCCCGACTCGGTCTGCTTCCTGGTCGGCGGGAAGCTCCTTTCGGGAGACACGCTCTTCGTCGGGAAGGTCGGGGGAACCGGAACCGGCGACGACGCCCGCGCCGAGTACGAGAGTCTGCACGAAAAACTCCTCGTCCTTACGGATGAGACCGAGGTGTGGCCGGGGCACGATTACGGTGTGCGTCCCTCCTCGACGATCGGCGACGAGCGCCGCACGAACCCGTTTCTCCTCCAGCCCGATTTCGCGTCGTTCGTCGCCCTCAAGAAGAACTGGCTCCAGTACAAGAAAGAGCACGGGATCAAGTAGACGCTCCCGTTGCGCGGACAACCGCCCAATCGTCTATAATCGTTCCGGAGGAGCGCCATGCCGACGAAGCCGAGCCGCGAGCTGGTCACCTGGCCGAACGAACATCCCGACCGCCCCTACCGGATCCACTTCGACTGTCCCGAGTTCACCTGCGTCTGCCCGATGACCGGGCAGCCCGACTTCGCCTCGTTCCGCATCGAGTACGTCCCGGACAGCCTCTGCCTCGAGCTCAAGTCACTCAAGCTCTACCTCTGGTCGTATCGGGACGAGGGGATCTTCCACGAGACCGTGACGAACCGGATCCTCGACGACCTCGTCGCGGCGGTGAAACCGCGCTGGATGCGGGTCGTCGGCGTCTTCAACGTGCGCGGCGGCATCGGGACCACGGTCATCGCCGAGCACGGCACCCTGCCCGCGGAAACTTAAGCAGAGACAGCCGCCTGTTTCGAACCTACTGCGAAGCGCGAGAAGGCCCGGTCTTCTTCGCGGCCGCGTGAAGCAGACGACCGTCCCGACTCCAGGAGAGGTGACTGTCCCCGGTTTCCCGGAGCGCGATCGCGCGTCAGTCTTTCGATCCGCCGACGAAGCGATACACGCCCGCGCCGATCACCCCGCCGATGATCGGAGCCACCCAGAAGAGCCAGAGCTGCGACAACGCCAAGCCGCCCGCGAACACCGCGACGCCCGTGCTACGCGCGGGGTTCACCGAGGTGTTCGTCACCGGGATGCTGACGAGGTGGATCAGCGTGAGGCAAAGCCCGATCGCGATCGGCGCGAAACCTTGCGGGGCCCTCTTGTCCGTCGCGCCGAGGATGACGATGAGGAACATCATGGTCATCACGATCTCGCAAACGAGAGCCGATCCGAAGGAGTACCCGCCGGGCGAATGCTCGCCGTAGCCGTTCGAGGCGAACCCGGCCGACGCATCGAACCCCGCCTTTCCGCTTGCGATGATGTACAGGACCGCGCCGGCGACGATCCCCCCGAGCACCTGCGCGACGATGTACGGAAGAAGCTGCTTCGACGGGAAACGTCCTCCCGCCCACAAGCCGACGGAGACCGCAGGGTTCAGATGGCATCCGGAGATATGCCCGATCGCGAAGGCCATCGTCAGCACGGTCAGACCGAAAGCGAGCGAGACGCCAAGAAGACCGATCCCCACCTGGGGAAACGCCGCGGCGAGCACCGCGCTGCCGCATCCGCCGAGAACCAACCAGAAGGTCCCGAAGAACTCCGCGCCGTACTGTTTCATGTTCTACTCCTCGCGAGCAGTGGGATCGCCGCCGTCCGGAAAAGCGGCCGCTCGATCGCGGGGCGGGGACTTCTCGCCCCGGGGCCGTTCCGCGACGCCGGCTCCACCCGCCGGCTGACTTCTACCACGTTGAAACTAGGGACAGTCACCTATTTCGAAGCATGAAAAGACCCGGTCTTCTTGTCGTTCGCGCGAAAGAGGCGAAATAGGTGACTGTCCCCAGGTCCTACCCACGCCCCCCGCGATCGACTGGTGCGCGCCGAGGTTCATCGAGCGGCCTCCTCCTCACCATCCTGCCTCCCGTCGAACCGCGGCGCAAGCGCGGGGATTGAGTGAGACCTCAAGTAATGTCTCTACTTCAAGGCCGCCCGAATGGGGAGGTTTTCTCGTTTGACCCGTCCCCCGGAATTCATGTAGCATTCCTAATGATTTCAATAAGGATTGTTGCTCTTTGCAAGCCTACCCCCCGGGAAAGAAGACGAGCGATCGAGACGCGAGCGGCCCCGCCGGGGTCGTTCCCGTTCGTCGTTCCCCCCGACCTGAGCGCCGGCTTCCCCCCGTTGACCGACGTCTCCGTGAAACCCGCGCATCCCGAGGCCACGGCCGTCGGGAAGGAGGTTTGGCGATGACGCATCGCAAACGGAACATTCTCATCACGCTGGTCTTGGTGCTTCCGGCAGTTCTCCTCTTGGCCTTCGGCCGCGAGGCGCCGCCCGTTCGCGCCGACCAGGTCGAGCTTCACCTGGAGCTCGTCCCAGAACCCGGAAAGACCACGCAGGGGATTCCAGGGAACTGCACCACCTGGCACGAGATCTACCCCGCCTACTGCACACCGCACCACCAGAGCGGATACGAAGACAACGGCGACGGCGAGGTCTCTCCCTGCGACATCATCGAGCTGAATGGGATCCGGTACCACATCATCTGGGCCGGGCCGACCTACTGGCTGAATTGCTCCGGCTTCGAAACCGCGCTCGAGCCGATCGACCCGCGGCCCGGGAACCCGACCTGCGAGATCTGGCACACGATCTATCCGCCGTCCCAGTATTGTCAGGAGTCGCACGTCGACAATTGGCAGGACAACGGAGACGGCGTGGTCTCGGCCTGCGATTATGTATGGATCAGCGGCCACCCTTGCCACATCGTCGATGTCCGTCTCAACATCACGGTCGTCCCCGACGGCGGCGGGACCGCGACCGAGCAGGGATCCTGGGGGAAGGTGAAGGGGCTCTTCCGCAAGGTCCTTTAGACCTATTGGGTTCACATGAGAAGCCCGTCCGGCTCTCGGGCCGGGCGGGCCTACTTTCGTCTTGACGAGCGCGCTCGTAGGGGCGTATCGAGAGAGACGGAAAAGGGAAGAACGCGCATCTGCCGCCAGTCGATCCCGGCGGAGAGCTCTCCTCGGGTCGATCGGCCGCATTCCGCGTGTAACGGGGCAATCGGGAGAGAGAGAACGGACTCCCGGGAAGGAGGTCGTCGATGAAGCAGAAGAAACGCCCGTTCTTCTTCGCGCTCGCCGCGGGTCTTCTCGCGATTCTGCTCGTCCTCGCGATCGGCGCGAACCGCCCGGAGGCGCGGGCGCCGGTGGGCGAGCTCTACTTGGAGCTCCTCGTGACGAAGGGAGGACCGCCCGGCTACGCAATCCCGCCCAACTGCTCGGTCTGGCGCGAGATCCACCCGAATCCCGGAACTCTCCGCCATCAGAGCAGGTTCGACGACAACAGCGACGGTCTTCTGTCCCCCTGCGACATCATCTACCTCGATCAGCTTGCTTATCACGTCAAGTGGGTCGGCCCGACCTACTGGGTGAGGCGTCTGCAAGAGCAGGTCGCCCTCGAGCCGGAGATCCAGCCGACCGGAGAGAACCCGACGTGCGAGACGTGGCACGAGGTCTATCCGTTCTTCTGCACGCCGCATCACATCGATGCGTGGGAGGACAATCAGGACGGGGTCTTGAGCGTCTGCGATATCGTCTGGATGAACGAGGTCCCTTGCCACATCGAGCGGATCGAGCTGAACATCACCGCCGAGCCTCTCCCGTCGGGGACCGAACAGGAATCGTGGGGAGGGATCAAGAACCTCTTTCGAAGGGTCTTTCGCTGAAGCGGATCCCCGGTCCGCGGTCGGGCGCCGGAGTTTCGTCCCGGCTCCGAGCGGATCCCGCGCCGGGCCGGGAGTCGGGCCCATCGGGTAGCCGGGCTGTCCGGACCACAACCTTCTTATTTGCATTCGGTTACACGCCGGGTCTTCCCGCGGGAGCTGCGGAAAATCGGCTTGCCGCCTTCCTTTGCGGATGCTACGTTGATGCTGCGGCTGGAACCTCACGCAAGGTGAGGGTCCGGTGCGTGCCGGCCGAACCGGTGCCTCCCACCTAACGACAGCCTGCCGATCCAGCTTCGAGGGTGGTCGCCGAGTTCCGCGAGGTCGGCCGCGTGTGCGGGAACGGAGCGCGGCGCTCTCCGATCCGCTCGGGCGGCCTCTCCGCGGCAGGGCCGGCGGGACATTCAACCAGGCAGATGGAGGGAATACCATGAAGCGTAGGTACCTGATCGTTCCGCTGATCGTGCTCCTCTTCCCGATCGCGCTCTTCCTCGCGACCGGAAGGGAGATGAACCCCGTGCGGGCAACACCGACGGAGATGCACCTCGACCTCGAGGTGGGCGGCGAGTTGCTCCAAGGAATTCCGGGGGACTGCGCCACCTGGCACGAGCTCTATCCGAACTACTGCATCCCCCACCACCAGGACGCGTACCAAGACAACGGGGACGGCGTGGTCTCGGTCTGCGATTACATCATCCTCGACGGAATCCGGTACCACATCATCTGGGTCGGGCCGACCTACTTCACCGACGACGGCCATGTGTGGGAGCCGGTCGGCGATCCGAGCGGCAGCCCGATCTGTCAAGACTGGCACATGGTCTACCCGGTCTACTGCCACGTCGCCCACGTCGATGACTGGGACGACAACTACGACGGCGTCCTAGGCGATTGCGACCACGTGCTGATCGACGGCTCGTGGGTCCACATCGATCGGGTCGGTCTCGACATCATCGTGGTGCCGGAGCCGACGGGCACGGAGGAGAGCACCTGGGGGCAGGTGAAGAAGCTGTTCCGCGATCTCTTCTAGTCGGACAAGACGCGCGCGTTTTGCCGCCCGGTCAGGGCCGACCGGGCGGCGTTCTTTCTACTTGAACTTCCCTTCCACGGAAAAGCCGCGCTCCTTCCACTCCCGAATCCCTCCGCGGAACCAGAGAAGCTCGCGGAAACCGGCGCGCGCAGCCCACGTGGCGCACTGCCGGCTCCGGATGCAGTCCTCTCCGTAGCAGTAGGTCGCGAGCGGGGTCGCCGCGCGGTCGAGACCAGGCCGCGCCCTTTCCAGATACGCGTCGAGGGAATCGGCGAAAAGATGGGAAGCGAGGCAATCCGCCCCCGGAATGTGGTTGATCTCGTAGTCGCGGTCATTCCGCACGTCGAGAAGAAGAAGGTCGTCCCGCGGTTCTCCGCGCGCGCGATCTCTCCTCTTCAGCCGCTCCCGGATCTCCTTCGCGTCGACGATCCGGACGACCGGGAGGGCGTCGTCCGCGGCCCATTCCGCGTAGCCTCCCGGGAACCAGCGCACCTTCTCGATCCCCGCCATCCGGAGAAGAAGATACGCGAGCGCGCCCCGGCCGCTCATCCCGTCGTCGGCGAGAAGGATCTCCGACTCGAGATCGATCCGGGTCGCCGGCCGCGGTCCGACCTCCGCGAAGACGGAGCGGATCTCGGGGCCGGGAAGAAACGTCCCGTCCTTCCGGATCACCGTCCGCGGATCGAACGGCAGCGCGTGCGGGATGTGTCCCGGACGGAGATCCTTCGCGTGTGAACGATCCTTCCCCTCCCAGGAGACCGTATCCCGAAGATCGATCACCTCGAAGCCGTCGGTCCCGTAGCGTTCGCGCAGATAGTCGAGCGTCGCCAGACGCGTGGAGTCGAGCTCCGAGACGCGTTCGAGCTCGGGAACCACAGCCCCCCGCGAGACGCTTCCTCCCGCCTCGACCCACGATTCGTATCCCCCGTCGAGGAAGAGAACGCCGTCGCGCCCCGCGAGCTCGAGAAGCCAGAAGAGGCGGGCCGGTGCCGCGGGATCCTCCCGGGTGCCGGAGCAGACGATCTTCCCTCCGCCCGCGCGCGGAAGGCGGAGCGGGCCGGCCGCGGCGAGAGCGGCGGCGGCCGTCCCGGTAGGAACGGACAGCGCTCCCGGGATGTGCCCCTCCTCGAAGCCCGAGGCCCGTGCGTCGAAGACCGCGACCTCCTCGAGATGATCGCGGAGCCATGCCGCGTCGACCGCGATCTCCGGAAAGACCGGGGGCTTCGTCTCCTTCTTTGCGAGCCACGGGGGCCATTGCGCGGCGAGCGGAGAAGCCGCCGCGAAAGCCGCGAGAAGAACTCCCGCCGCGATTCGGCCGGCGCGCCGGGCGCGATGCCGCAGGCCGGAACCGCAGGGCCTTTTTTGTTCATAAATGAAGCGTTTCAACCCCGCTCCTCCTCCATACGGGCGAGGATCTTCTCGAGCCGGCGCTGTCCGCGATCGACCACGAGAAGATGGATCCAGATCGCGGCCCACGTGAGAACGAAAGCGGAGAAGAGGAAAGAGACGTTGACCGGCTTCCGCTCCGTGCGCCACTCGCGCGGAGGCTTCTCCGCAGGCGTCTCGGCCGGCGCGCCCGCCGCCGGAGAGAAGCACCAAAGAACGAGCAGGAAGAGCGCGAACCGCGCCGAACGACGGATCATAGCGACCGTCTCCTTTCGTCGAGCAACGCCTCGGCGCGCCCCTCCGCCGCGCGGAGTCGCATGCGAAGGCGGAGAAGCACGACGAAGAGAAGGGTGAACACGGCGAGGGAGTAGAAAAACGCGGCGCGCATTCTCGGATCGAGACCCGATCCTTCTCCGCCCGCGAAGACGGGCGAAGGATGTTGCGTCCGCCACCAGCGAATCGAGAGATAGACGATCGGGACGTCGAGAAACCCGACGATCCCGAGCACCGCGGAGAGGGTCGCCCGCCGCGCCGCATCCGGCACGTACGAACGGAGAAGGAGATAACCGATGTAGAGGAACCAGAGCACGAGCGTCGAGGTGAGGCGCGCGTCCCACGTCCACCAGATCCCCCACACCGGTTTCGCCCAGATCGGCCCGGTTGCGAGAACGAGCGTGCAGAAGAGAACGCCGACCGCCGCCGATGCTTCCGCGAGACGGTCGTACGAAGCGCGCCGCGAGGCGAGATACGCGATCGAGGCGGCGAACACGACGAAGAAGGCGAGGAACGCCACCCACGCCGCGGGAACGTGGATGTAAAAGATCTTCTGGACGAGACCCATCGTCCGCTCAACGGGGGCGTGGTAGAAGATCAGGAAGAGGTTCAAGACCATCGCCGGGCCGACGAGGAGGATCAACCCGCGATCGATCCGGTTTCGGGCACCGTGCATGTTCATTCCTCCAACACGAAGCCGAACGTCAGGAAGGCGACGCTCGCGAAGATCGCGTCGAACGCGATCAGGATCTTGAGCGCGGCCGCGGGCGATTCCCCCCGGAAGATCGCCGCGGTCCCCTCGACCGCCGCGAGGAGCACCGGCACGGCCACGGGGAAGAGGAGAACCGGGAGGATCACGCCCTTGAGGCGCGTGCGCGCCGTGACCGCGACGAGAAGGGTTCCGACCGCGCAGAAGCCGAACGTCCCCGCGAGGTTCAGGAGAAGCATCCGCGGGAGCATGGGAAGAATATCGACGTTGAAAAAGACGACGAAGAAAGGAAGCGTGAGAAGCTCCGCGAGGTACATGAAGAGCGTTCCGGCGAGAAGCTTCGCGACGTAGATGAGACCCCGATCCATCGGCGCGAGGAGAAGGCCCTCCATGCCGTCCATGTCGCGTTCGACCGCGTGCGTGTGCTCGAGGCCGATCGTCCCCGCGAAAGCGAACGCGATCCAGAGAAGACCGGGGGCGATGAGGCGCGTCTCCTCGCGGGTCGGCTCGAAGGCGAAGGCGAGAAGGAGAACCGAGAGGATCGAGAAGAGCGTCATCGAGAAGAGTCCCTGCCGCGTTCTGAGCTCGAGGAGGAGGTCTTTCGCGAGAAGCGCGCCGACGCGCGCGAGGCCGTCCATCACGATTCCTCCGCGAGGAGTTCCCGAACGCGGGGGGCGCGTTCCGAAGAGGAGAGCTTGCCGAGATCCATCTCCCCCGCGACCCGTCCTTTTCGAAGAAGAACCGCGCGGTCGGCGAGCGGAGCCGCGACCTCGAGATGGTGGCTCGAGAGAACGAGAGCCGCCCCCCGGGCGCGCGCGGAGGCGAGCCGATCCGCGAGCGCGCGCGCCGAATCGAGATCGAGCCCCGTGAACGGCTCGTCGAGAAGAAGCACGTCCGGATCGTGAAGAAAGACGCGCGCGAGGGCGAGTCGCTGCTTCATCCCGCGAGAGAAGCTCCGCGCCGGTTCGTCCCGCCACGACTCGAGGCCGACCTCGCGAAGCGCCGCGCGCACGCGCTCCGCACGATTCTCCACGCGGTAGAGTCGCGCGAAGAAGCCGAGGTTCTCCGATGCGGTGAGATCGCTGTAGAGCGCGAGACCGTGCGACAGGAACCCGATCCTTCGGCGCACGTTCCCTTCGTTCGCGCGCGGCGAGCATCCGCAGATCGAAACCTCCCCCTCGTTCGCGAGAAGAAGCCCGGCGAGGATCCGAAGAAGCGTCGTCTTCCCCGCTCCGTTCGGCCCGACGAGAAGCACCGCCTCTCCGGCGCGCGCCTCGAGCGCCGCTCTGTCGAGCGCGCGGAGAAAGCCGAACCTCCGGACGATCCCCCGGCCGAGAATCGTCGGAGGGGAGATCACCGAACTCTCCCCGAAGGAGCTCGGAGCGAGATGCCGAGCGCGGCGAGAAGAACGAACGCGAGAAGCGCGATGAGAGGAAGACGGATCTCGGCGAAGGGGGGCGCCCCGGTGAAGATACGCCCCTTGGGCATCGCGTCGGCAGCGGGCGCGGCCGGGGATCCGCCGACCGCGCGGAAGACGATCCGATCGCCCGCCGCGATCGACTCCATTGTGAAGACGCCGGTCCCGCGCGCGCCGGTGTGGGCGGGAGAGATCCCTTCCCCCTCGATCCGCATGTCGGGGGGCGCGGCGATCAGGACGCGCGGAATCGCGTACGGCGCCCGCGCGTCGAACGCGAGCTCTCCCGGGTACGCAAGATCGAAGCTCGCCGCAACCGCGGTCATCCCCGGTCTCATCGGGTAGTCGATCGCCGCCTCGTCCGGGCGCTCCGTCGGGATCGGATCGCGCCGCACCGGCATGATCCCGCGCGAGGCGGCGAGGACGAGATCGGAGATGTCGCTCATCGGCGCGGGAAGAAACACGCGGAACGTTCCGCGCGCGCCGACCACTGTCCGCGGCGGAGCGGCTTCGTTCACGACGCGGAAGACCTCGTCGATCCGGATCCGACTCTCGACGAGCGAAAGATCGATCTCCATCTCATCCACTCGGATCCCGGAGAGCGCGCTCGTCGTGTCGTACACCTCGAAGACGATCGTCGTGTCCGCTCCCGAACGAAGATGAAAGCGGCTGTTGTAGACGATGCCGAGATAGGAGGCGTGTACGAGATACGGGTTTTCCTCGCCCGTCGGCAAACCGTCGAAACGGAAGCCGGACACCGCGTCGTCCGCCTCCCAGACGCCGCCTTTCTCGCCGAACGAGGCGAGCCGGAACTCGACCGGCCCCCGCAGCGGTCCTCCGGTCCCGTTCACGACCCGCCCGCGGACGACCCCGTCTTCCGAAGCCGCAAGCGCCGACGAGACGAGAAGAAGCGACAGGAGAAGGATCCTACGCATCGCTTCTCCCCTCCTCGCGGTCGATCGCGATGAGGACTTCCGCGGCTTCCCGTTTCATCCGTTCCCTTTCCGCCTCGTGGTCCGCTTCCGAGAGCTTGCCCATCTCCCGGTCGAAGTCGAGCTCGCGGATCGCGGCGAGAAGAACGCGCTTCCGCTCGCGAAGCGCGCAGATCCGGTCCTCTCGCTCCGCCCGCATCTCCGTGCCGCGGCGGAAGAGCGGCGGCAAGAGCGCGGCGACCACGAGCACCGGGAGCAACAAGAGGAGGATGCTCACGGCGCGCCTCCCTCGCTCTCGCTCGCCTTCGGAATGGGCGGCCCCTCGCGTCTCATGGGGACGAGGCAGATGAGCCCACCGAGAACGAGAACGATCCCCCCGACCCACACCCAGAGAACGAGCGGGTTCCGATAGACCTGAATCACCGCTCCTCCCTTCTCTCCCGTTGATGCATAAACGAGATAGATATCCTCCCGCACGGTCGAGTGGATCTCCACCTCCGTGCTCGGTTGCTCGCTCGCGTAGTAGAACCGCCTCTCCGGACGATAGACGCCCACCGGCCGCCCTCTCCGCTCCAGGACCACGCGCGCGCGCGCGAAATCGTAGTTCGGGGTCTCCCCCTCCTCGAGGTTCTCGACCCGGAGCGTGTAGCCGGCGATCGCCATCTCGCCTCCCGGGGAAAGCTCCTCCGCGCGGCTTCGATTGAACGAGGAACCGGCGAAGCCGACGAAGAGAAGGACGACCCCGAAGTGGACGACATAGCCTCCGTAACGCCGGGGATTTCTGAGAAAGAGGTTTGCGAGCGCGCGGGGCCACGACTCGCCGAGCTGCCTCCTGCGGACGCGGCCCCCGCGATAGAACTCCATCAGGATCGTGGTCGCCACGAAGACGGACAAACTGAAGCAAATGAGCGCATAGCGCGCGCGGACCGCGAGGAGAAAGAGGATGGTCCCCGCGGCGAGCATGAGCGCCGCCGGCCAAGCGAATGACCTTCGCAGGCTCGGCCACGACGTCCGCCTCCACGCCAAGAGAGGCGCGAAGCCGGTGAGGAAAAGCAGGAAGAGCCCGATCGGCACGTTGATCCGATTGAAGTAGGGCGGGCCGACCGATATCTGCTCGCCGCGAACCGCCTCCGAGAGGACGGGGAAGAGCGTCCCCCAAAGAACCGCGAAACAGGAGACGAGAAAGACGAGATTGTTGAAGAAGAAGCTCGACTCCCTCGATAGAACCGAATCGAGGGTCGCGTCGCTCCGGAGATATTCCCTTCGCATCCAAATGAGCCCGAACGAGAAGACGACTCCGAGGGCGAGGAAGCCGACGAAGTAGTGTCCCACCGGGCTTTGGGCGAACGCGTGGACGGAGCTCACGATCCCGCTCCGCGTGAGAAACGTCCCGAAGACGCAGAGGAGATACGTCGTGACGACGAGCACGGCATTCCACACCTTGAGCATGCCGCGCTTCTCTTGAATGATCACCGAATGCAGAAGGGCCGTCCCGGTGAGCCAAGGCATGAGCGAGGCGTTCTCGACCGGGTCCCACGCCCAGTAGCCGCCCCATCCGAGCTCGACGTACGCCCACCGCGCGCCGAGGAGAATCCCGCCGCTCAGGAAGAGCCACGCGAAGAGAGTCCAGCGCCGCGTCGCGAGAAGCCAGCCCGCGCCGGGGGCGCGCGTCCAGAGGGCGGCGAGAGCGAATGCGAAGGGGACGACGAAGCCGACGAAACCGAGATAGAGAACCGGAGGATGGACGACCATCGCCGGATGCTGGAGGAGCGGATTCAGACCCCTCCCGTCGGGAGGCGCGTAGGGGATCGGCGTTCCCGCATGATCCATCACCAGCGGACGAAACGGGTTCGCCGCGAGGAGGTTCATGTTCGTGAAGAAGAAGGCGGAGACAAGGAGAATCGCCGTCACGTAAGGCATGAGATCGCGATTCCGGTTCCGGTTCGACCAAAGGACCGCGATCCCGTAGAGAGAAAGCAGCCAGTTCCAGAAAAGGAGGGATCCCTCCTGACCGGCCCAGAGCGCGGTCAATTTGTAGAAGGTCGGAAGGTCGATGTTCGAATGGTTGGCGACGTAAGCGTTCGAGAAGTTGTTCTTGAGAAAGAGCACGACGAGGGAAAGAACGGACAGGGTCAAGAGGAGGAACGAGACGACGAGGCTCCGCTCCCCCGCCGAGACGAGACCTTCCCGCCGATTGTGCCCCCCGAGGAAGCTCGCGGCCGCGCCGAAGAGCGTGACGGGATAGAGGGTGATGAGCGCGAGGCTCCCCAGCTCGTTCAAGACCGGGAATCCCCCGCGCCGGCCGATTCGCCGCCGTATTCCGCCTCGTACTTCGAAGCGCATTTCGCCTGAATCTTCACGGCTTCAAGGGTTCCGTCGCTCGCCACCGTCCCTTCGACGACCGCCTGCGAACCGTCCTTGAAGGTGTCCGGCACGGGCGCTTCCCCGAGATACCGCACGGGGAGCGAGGCCTCGTTCTGCGTGAGCCGGAAATGAAGCCCGTCCTCTTTCCACACGATGCTCCCCGCCTCGACGTTTCCGCCGACTTTGAGGCGTTTCCCGGCGCTCGCCTCTCCCTCCTCGCGCAATTCCTCCACCGTGCGATAGTAGGCCTTCCCCTCGTCGAACCCGGTGAAGGCGAGCCAGAGGACCGCGGCAAGGACGATGCCCGTCCCGATCAGAAATCTCCCTCTCATGGGTCTCATCGTTCTTCCGCTCCGCGCTGGGGGGATCCCTTTGGGAAGTCTAGCAAAGGAGAAGACGATCTTCCACCACCCACGGGGCGGGGCCGCGTCAACCGGAGACGAGCGCTTCTAGACCCGCGGTGACCGATCGCACCGCTTCCTCGAGGCTCCCCTCGACCGTGAGGCCCGCCGCCTTCGCGTGCCCGCCGCCGCCGAACGACGCGGCGAAACGGTGGAGCTCGACCTTCCCCGTGGAGCGGAGCGAGACGCGCACGCGGCCCTCCTCGACCTCCTTGAAGAGCGCGCACACCTCGACGCCGCGCACCGCCCGCAGGAGCTCGATGTAACCATCGGTGTCCTCGAAGTCGGCGCGCGCCTCCTCGAGCATCCGGCGCGTCACGCTCACCCAGAGGATCTTTCCGCCGCTCGTGCTTCCGAGCGCCGCGAACGCAAGCGGGAGGAGGCGGACGAACGCACCTCGCCGGTTCTCGAACGCGTCCCGGTACGCGCGCTCGGGCCGCACGCCGAGACCGACGAGCTCGGCCGCCGCGCGGAGAGCCCTCGCATCGGTGTTCGAGAAGCGGAAGGAGCCGGTGTCGACGAGGAGCGCCGCGTAGAGCGCCTCGGCGATCGGAAGGGAGATCGGCGCCCCGGTGTCGCGGATCAGCTCGTACACGAGGAGCCCCGCGGCCGCCGCCGTCTCGTCGATCACGGAGATCCGCGCGATCTCCGCGTCCGGAGCCCGGTGATGATCGATGCAGACGCGGATCGATTGGAATCGGCGCACGGTGTCCGCGAAGGGTCCGAGCTGCGGCCAACTCGAGAGGTCGACGATGAAGATCGCCTCGATCCCCGCGAGAAGCTCGCCGGCTCGATCGGCATCGAAGAGAACGATCTCCCCCTTCGGGTCGAGAAAGCGGCAGTTCTCGGGGGTGGGGCTCGGGTTCACGATTCGAACCGATTTTCCCCGCTCGCGAAGAAAGCCCGCGAGAGCGACCTCGGAACCGATCGCGTCCCCCTCGGGGTTCACGTGGCTCGTGACGAGAAAGCTCGATTGTTCGTTGATCACCCGGCGGACCGGGCTCCAATCGATCGCGTTCATTCGCACTCCCGCGCGGCGGCGCCGATCCGAAGAGATCGAGCGAGCAGTCTGGATTATACACGCGTTTTCGCCGCGAGTGCGCGCTCGTCCGGCCGCGACCCGCCTTCAGCGCGCGAGCACGACCTTTCGATTGAGGACCTCTCCTTGCGCGGAGAGGAGCGCGAGATAGACCCCGGAGGGTGCCCTCGATCCGTCGGGAAGAAGCCCGTCCCACGAGGCCTCGTGCGCGCCCCGTCTGTGCCGTCCCTCGGCGAGCACCGCGACCTCGCGCCCCCGGACATCGTAGAGGGCGAGCTTCGCGGCGCCGTCCATGCCGATCTGGTAAGAGAAGGTCGTCGACGGGTTGAAGGGGTTCGGCCGTCCCGGCGCGAGGCGCGGGCGAGAGGGGATCGTCTCGGTACCGCCGGCCACATCCGAGCTGTTCGCGGCGGCGACCGTCACCGTCGTCGTCCCCGCCGCCGGAATGTCCACCTCGACGTAGCAGACGGCGACCGAATCGGTGTCGTCCACCTGGAGGAGCGTTCCGCCGTCCGCTTCGTAGGAGGCGGCCCGCGCGGGCATTAGGAAACGAAGAAGCCCGTGCTCGAAGCGCTCGTTCAAGTTGTTGACGACGAGCGCGGACACGGTGTCGGCGCCGCCGTCGTTCGCCGGCCAGTAGGCGACCCGGAGGTTCTGCCCGGTCGACCCCGCGGACACGGTGGGGGACGGAACGAGCGCACCGTTCGAGAACCTCACGAGACGATAGGCGCGCTCTCCGTCGCACGCGTTGTTCGTGCTGAGGTTGTACGGCGCCTGGGTCACGCTCCCCTCGTCCCGATGGATGTGGCCCCAGAGAGCCATCTCCGCGCCGAGAGAGTTCAGGTTGATCTGGCCCGAGAAGTCCCGGTGATAGAAGAGAACCCGCGCCGCGCTCCCCGAGGCGGAGGCGAGATCGTCCGCGAGCCACGCCATCTGTGCGGACGTGAAGCTTTTCGATCCGTAGATTTCGTATCTCCAGCTATCGTAGTTAAGATACGCCTCAAGGCCGGTGAAGCGGACCGGGCCGTAGTCGAAGCTGTAGTCCTGGGTTCTCGCCGGAGCGCCGGCCGGCGGGTTGTTCAGTCGTTTCCAGCCGAAGAAGCGCCACCAGTCCCTTCGGGCGGTTCCGGCGGGCGGGGGGGTGTCGTTCCAGCCGCCGATGTCGTGATTGCCGGAGGTCAGATAGACGGGGACGGCGAAGCGGGCGAGGATCTCTTGCGCGCGCGTGTAGTAGCGCTTGGAGAGGAAATCCTCGAGCTCCCCCTCGTTGACGAGGTCGCCCGTGAGGAGTACGAACTCCGGGTTGATGATCGCGATGTCGTCGATAACCGCGTGAAGATCGGCCATCTCAGACGTGTCTGTGTCCGCCCCCTGCTGGTAGTAGTAAAGATGCGTGGGAAGATGTGTGTCCGTGATGTGAACGAAGTAGAAATCCGAACGGAACGCGGGGATGACGCGAACCGCGTGCTCCGTCCTGTCGTGGATTCCTCCCGATGCCGAGACCTCGAGATCGTACAGCTCGTGGAGCGGGACCTGGGGGACCAGGGTTTCGATCGTCCACCAGGTCGTCGTCGCGTCGTACGACGCGGAAAGAACCGGGAGAGGGATCTCGATCGACCCGCGGAGGAGGCACGCCGACCATCCGGTCGCCGCCGGGTCCGCCTCGCACTCGATCCGGAGCGTGTCCCCGGACGTCACGATCGCGGGGATGTTGAGAAGAGGCCGCTGGATCACCGTGAGGGTATCCCCGATCGGAAGATCCGACGACGCGAGCGGATCGGCCTGGGCGAGAGAGGCGCCCGCCGCGAGCGCCGCGGCGAGAAGGCCGATCAAGAAACGAGCGGGCACTACGGTCGTTCGTTCGCGCATGCGGGACTCCTTGCCGGGAAGCGGGTCGACGGACTGAGTATACCACGCAAACGCCGCCCGGCGGACGATCTTCGTCCTTTTCGCGCCGGACCTGCGTCCTGTAAGATGGTGTGCGCCGCTCGGACGCGCTCTCGATCGTTCCACGGATTCGATGCGAGGACTGTGTGCAGCGGCGGAATGAACGGAACCGCCTCTTCGAACGGAGAACTCGACTTGGCTCTTATCGGATCGATCCCCGAGCTCGTCTACCGGCGCGGGCTGCCGGCGCCGAAAGACTTCCCGCTGGTCGCCGCCGCCCTCGCGGAGGGAGAGCCCGCGTCCTCTCTCCCCGGTTTCCTCAAGGGCGCGGGGGCGCCCGCGCGCCTCGGCGACTTCCGCGGCGAGGAGATGGAGACCTCGCTCATCTATGGAGGAGTCGATCTTCCCGAGCGAATCCTCCTCGTCGGGCTCGGCAAGGCCGTCCCCGCGGAGACCGCCCGGGTCCGGCGATGGGCCGCGCGCGCGGCGAGAGAAGCGCGCCGCGTGCGCGTGCGGCGCCTCGCGATCGTGCTCCCCGCGGGGGCCGGAACGGAGGCGCAGCGCATCAGGGCATGCGCGCACGGAGCGACCCTCGGGGCGCGCTTTACATGGAAAGAAAACGAAAAGGAAAGCGCGCCGGAGATCGAGGAGATCGCGATCTTCGGCACCCTCTCGGAAGCCGGCGGATCGCGCGCGGCGGAGGAAGGCCTCCGCATCGCGGAGGCGGTGCTCACCGCGCGGCGCCTGGCGATGACCCCGCCGAACGATCTTCCTCCGGCCGCGCTCGCTTCCGAGGCGGAGCGGATCGCATCGGAGATCGGGGCCGACGCGCGCGTGATGGACGAGAAGGAGATCGCAAAGGAAGGTCTGTTCTCTCTCCTCGCGGTCGGGGCCGGGAGCGCGAACCCGCCCCGGTTCATTCGGGTTGCGTACGACGGCTCCGGCGGGCGCGGCCCGTCGATCGGGCTCGTCGGCAAGGGGATCACGTTCGACTCGGGAGGTCTCTCGCTCAAGCAACCCGAGCGGATGGTCCACATGAAGTACGACATGAGCGGGGCGGCTGCGGTCCTCGCCGCGACGAGAGGTGCGGCGCGGCTCCGTCTCCCGCTTCGCGTGACGGCGGTCATCCCTTCCGCGGAAAACATGCCCGGACCCCACTCGCTTCGTCCGGGAGACGTGATCGCTTCGTACGGAGGCCTCGCGGTTGAGGTGGACAACACCGACGCGGAGGGGAGGCTCATTCTCGGGGACGGCCTCGCGTGGGCGGTGAAGAACGTTCGCCCGGACATCTTGATCGACGTGGCCACTCTGACCGGGGCGGTCAAGATCGCGCTCGGGCGCCACGCGGCCGGCCTCTTCAGCAACGACGACTCGCTCGCCGAGGAAGTCGCGCGCGCGGGGGATGAATCGGGAGAGCGTGTTTGGCGGCTTCCGATCTGGGAGGTGTACGATCGGGAGCTGAAGAGCGATCTCGCCGACCTTCGGAACGTCGCGCGATCGGCGGAGGCGGGAGGCGCGTCGATCCTCGCCGCCAAGTTCCTGCATCGTTTCGTAGAAAAGACGAAGTGGGCCCATCTCGACATCGCCGGGGTGGCGTGGGCGGGTGGGGACCACGATCTCGGACCGGGCGGCCCGACGGGGTTCGGGGCGGCGCTGCTTCTCGCGTTTCTCGCGAAGCGGGGAGCGGCGGCTGCGTAAGCCACACGAGCCGACGGGTCGGCACGCGAACGCACGCGCACCAGGGCTTTGGAGAGGGAACACAGTGAAGAAGGATCACTATCGACTCGCGATCATCGGTTCGGGACCTGCGGGGTTCACCGCGGCGATCTACGCGGCCCGGGCGGACCTCGAGCCGCTCGTTCTCGAAGGGCCGCAGCCGGGCGGCCAGCTCACGATCACGACGGAGGTGGAGAACTTCCCCGGCTTCCCCGAGGGGATCCAGGGGCCCGAGCTCATGGATCTCTTCCGAAAGCAGGCGGAACGCTTCGGCGCGGAGGTCGTCTCGCGCGAGGTGACCGGCGTCGATTTCTCCCGCCGTCCGTTTACCCTGACGGTCGAGGAGAGAGAGAAGACTCTCGCGGACTCGGTCATCGTCGCCACCGGCGCGAGCGCGCGCTACCTCGGTCTCGAGTCGGAACTTCGCCTTCGCGGGCGCGGCGTCTCCGCATGCGCGACGTGCGACGGCTTCTTCTTCCGCGGAAAGACGATCGCCGTCGTGGGGGGCGGCGATTCCGCGATCGAGGAGGCGGGATTCCTCACGAAGTTCGCCTCGAAGGTGTATCTCATCCATCGCCGCGATCAACTTCGGGCATCAAAAATCATGCAGCAAAGGGCTTTCGACAACCCGAAGATCGAGATCGTTTGGAACGCCGTCGTCCTGGAGGTGATCGGAGAGAACGCGGTCGAGGGGGTGCGGCTCCGGGACGTGAAGAGCGGCGAGACCCGCGCGCTTCCGATCGAGGGCTTCTTCCTCGCGATCGGGCACGATCCGAACACCAAGATCTTCGAGGGGCGGCTCGCGCTCGACAAGGCCGGCTACATTGAGACCCGCGGGGGGACCCGGACAAGCGTCCCAGGGGTCTTCGCGGCGGGGGACGTGCAGGACCACGTCTACCGGCAGGCGGTCACGGCGGCGGGGAGCGGGTGCATGGCGGCCCTCGAGGCGGAGCGGTTCCTCGAGTCCGGAGGATAGCCGCAAAGGGGCTTCCCGTCCGAAGAGGTCAGCCCTAACCCCCATAAAGACAATAAGTTTCAGGATTGCACCGCGAGATGGACGGGCCACCTCGCCGACAGGCCCCTTTTCCGCTTGATCGCGGGATGCCGCCTTCGCATTATTTCATAGGCGGCAAGAGTTGATTTTACGCGAGTTACGGGACGGGCACCCATGCGGTTTGATCTTGCCAACATCGTCGTCTTTCTCGCGGTGGCCCTCGGGTTCGTCTGGGCGACCCTCCTCGCGAGCCGCCTCATCCACCCTCGGGTCCCCGGGGGGGACAAGGGCCTCACCTACGAGTGCGGGGAGCTTCCCGTCGGCGCGGGCCGGATCCAGTTCAACTTCCGCTTCTACATCCTCGCGCTCATCTTCCTCGTCTTCGAGGTCGAGATCGCCCTTGTCTTCCCGGTGGCCGTCGTCTTCCGCGAATGGCTCGAATCAGGACGGGCGGCCGCGGCCTTCCTGGAGATCTTCCTCTTCATCGGGATCCTCTTTCTCGGATTGGTTTATCTATGGAGGAAGGGAGAGCTGTCCTGGCACAAGGAGGAACCGGAGGCGGAAGACGTTCCGGGAGGACGATGAAGAGAATCGGCGAGATCAGCATGTACCAGTCGCTCCCGGACGGGGTGCTCGTCACGAACGTGGACAAGCTCCTCGCGTGGGGCCGTCTCTCCTCGCTCTGGTATCTCCTGTTCGGGCTCGCCTGCTGCGCGATCGAGCTGATGCAGACCGGCGGTCCCCGCGCGGATCTCGACCGCTTCGGCGCGGTTCCGCGCGCCACCCCGAGACAAGCGGACCTCATGATTGTCGCGGGGACGGTGACGCTCAAGATGGCGAAGCGCGTGAAGCGTCTCTACGAGCAGATGCCGGAGCCCAAGTACGTGATCTCGATGGGAAGCTGCGCGAACTCGGGCGGGCTCTTCGCGTACGCGTATTCCGTCCTCAAGGGGATCGACAAGGTGATCCCCGTGGACATCTATGTCCCCGGATGCCCGCCGCGCCCCGAGGCGCTGACCGAGGCGCTTCTCGAGATCCAGAAGAGGATCCGAAACGAGAAGTACCTCGGCCGCGCGAAAGCGCCCGGACCGAACGGAAACGAATAGCCGCCGCCCGGACCGGCGGACGAAAGACCGGACAGCCGAACGATGAACATCGAGGAAATCGACGCGCGCCTTCGCGAGGGAGTGCCGGGAGGAGTCCTCGAGCTCCACGACGGCCCCTATTCGCCCCACCTCGTGGTGGACGCGCCGAAGGTCCGCGAGGTCTGTCTCTTCCTCCGCGACGACGGCGCGCTCCGCTTCGACTATCTCACGCACCTCACCGGCCTCGATTGCGGGGAACGGCTCTGCACGGTCTATCGCGTGCTTTCGCTCCTGCACAAACGGACGGTGGCGATGCGCGCATACGTGCCGCGCGAGGATCCGGTCATCGACACGATCTCGGACATCTGGGCTTCCGCCGGATGGTTCGAGCGCGAATCGTACGACCTTCTCGGCATCCGGTATCGGGGCCACGCGGATCTCCGGCGGCTCCTCCTTCCCGAGGATTGGGAAGGGCATCCGCTCCGCAAGGATTACGTCGATCCTCTCCGCTACCAGGACATCGACAACACGAGGAACTACGGGATCTAGGAATGAAGCCGCTCCGCACCGAAGACATGACGCTCAACATGGGGCCGCACCATCCCTCGACGCACGGCGTTCTCCGCTTCATCCTGACGTCCGACGGAGAGGTCGTTCACTCGTGCCGCCCGGACGTCGGATATCTCCACCGGTCGATCGAAAAGATCGGTGAGATGATGACCTACCTCGGGTTCATGCCGTACACGGACCGGGTCGACTACGTTTGCGCGATGAACGCGAACTGGGGATACGCCCTCGCCGTCGAGAAGCTCGCGAAGATCGAGGTGCCGCGGCGTGCGGAGTTCCTCCGCGCGATCGTCGGCGAGCTGAACCGGATCTCGAGCCATCTCGTCGCGCTCGGCACGATGGCGATGGATCTCGGGGCGATCACCCCGTTCCCTTGGACGCTCCGCGAGAGAGAACGCGTGAATGACCTCTTCGAGGAGATCTGCGGCGCGCGCCTCACGCACAACTACGTCTGGATCGGCGGCGTGGCCTTCGATGCGCCGGACGGCTGGCTGGACAAGGTCCGCCGCTTCGTCGACTCGTTCGAGAAGATGATTCCCGAGTTCAACCGCCTGATCACCGGGAACAAGATCTTCCTCGAGCGGCTCGTGAACGTCGGCGTGATCGACCGGAAGACGGCGCTTGCGTACGGAATCTCCGGGCCGAACCTCCGCGCTTCGGGAATCGACTGGGACATCCGCCGCGAGATCCCGTACGGAATCTACCCGGAGCTCGCGTTCGAGGTCCCGATCGGAGGGGATGCGATCGGCTGCATCGGCGATTGCTACGCGCGCTTCGTCGTCCGCGTTCGCGAGATGGAAGAGTCGCTCAAGATCGTGCGCCAGTGCCTCGACCGCTTCCCGCATGAGGAAAAGGAATACCGGACCCGCATTCGCAAGGTGAAGCCGCCGGTCGGTTCGGTGTACGTCGCGTCGGAGGCTCCCCGCGGGGAGCTCGGCTTCTTCATCGTGTCGAACGGCACGGAAAAGGCGGAACGGATGCGCATCCGGACGGGGAGCTTCACGGCGATGTCGGTCGTGGAGAAGATCGCGCCCGGTCTCATGGTCGCGGATCTTGTCGCGCTCATCGCGAGCCTCGACGTGGTCGCGCCCGAGATCGACCGGTAGGAGACGGATCGTGCAGCAGCTTCTCGACCGCTTCATCGAGAGCCGGGGATGGACGGGGGATTGGGCGATCGAGCTCGTCTACTTCCTCGGCATGCTCTTCTTCGCGGTCGCTCTCCTCCTGGTGGTCGTGACCCCGTTCACCGGGATCGTCTCGTGGGCGGAGAGGCGCATCGCCGCACGCATGCAGTCGCGCGTCGGTCCGAATCGAGTGGGGCCGCAGGGGATCCTCCAGTGGGCGGCGGACGGGTTGAAGTGCATCCTCAAGGAAGATCTCATTCCCGAGGACGCGGATCGAATCCTCTTCACGGCGGCTCCCTATCTCGTCTTTTCGGGGCTCTTCGGGGCCTTCGCCGTTCTTCCCTTCTCCGAGCACCTCGTGATCGCCGACCTCGACGTGGGGGCCTTCTACGTGATGGCAATCACCTCCCTCGTGCCGCTCGGAATCATCATGTCCGGCTGGGCGTCGAACAACAAATGGTCGCTCCTCGGCGGCATGCGGTCGGCGGCGCAGATCATCTCGTACGAGATTCCGGGCGCTCTATCGCTCCTCGCGGTGGTCATCGCCGCTGGAACATTGAGTCTTCAAGGAATCATCCGCGCCCAAGGATGGAGCCCGGCCGACTGGTTTCTCTTTCGGAGTCCTTTCCTCTTCACGGGATTCTTCTATTTCTTTGTCGCGAACCTCGCGGAGGGGAACCGGACCCCCTTCGATCTTCCGGAGGCGGAGTCGGAGCTCGTCGCGGGCTACTCGACCGAGTACTCCGGCATGCGCTTCGCGTTCTTCATGCTCGCCGAGTGGGCGAACCTCTACGTGGTCGCGTCCGTCGTGAACGTCGCCTTTCTCGGGGGCTGGAACGTGCCCCCGATCGCCGAGGGAGTCGCTCGTACCCTTCTCCAGATTGTCGTGTTCGCCGCGAAGTCGCTCGTTCTCGTGTTCGTCATCATCTGGATCCGCTGGACGCTCCCGCGCCTCCGCGTCGACCAGATGATGCTCCTTTGCTGGAAGTACCTCGTCCCGCTCTCGTTTCTCAATGTTCTCGGGACGGCGGTTTGGATGATGATCGTTCCCGAGGGGAGCGCCGCGGGCCGGATCGCCTCTTGGATTCTCGTGCTCGTCGGTCTCTCTCTCTTGGGGCTCTTCGGCCTTCGTGTGCGCAGGAACCTGAAGGACGCGGATGTCGAACGCCCTCGCCTAAGCCCTATCGCGTAGGACGGCCATGATCGCATACGTGAGGAACATCCGGCAGGCTTGCACATCGATCTTCGACGGGATGGCCGTCACGTTTTCGCATCTCTTCCGCCGGCCGATCACCGTGCAGTATCCGGATCGGATCCCGAGGCGGATTCAAGAGACGCTTCCCGACCGCTACCGCGGACATCTCGAGGTCGATCTCGATATCTGCATCAGCTGCCGGGCGTGCGAGAAGGCGTGTCCGATCGAGTGCATCGTGATCGAGGACGTCAAGATCACGAAGGACTCGGTGACCGGCGTCGACGGCAAGGAGACAGCGCGCGTCAAGGAGCCGACCCGTTTCGACATCAACCTTTACAAGTGCATGTATTGCGGGCTCTGCGTCGAGCCGTGTCCCACGGGGGCGATCCGCTTCACGAAGGAGTTCGAGGGGGCGACCGACGATCTCTCGCGCCTCCATCTTCGCTTCGTAACCCCCGAACGACGCGAAGCCGTCCTTCGAAAGAGCGAGGAATACGAGAAGGAGCAGGCGGAGAAGGCGAGGAAGAAGGCGGAGGCGGCCGCGAAGCCGGAGGGCGGGAAGCGAGTGGATCCGCCGAGCGCGGGCGAGGAATCGAAGGAAGGGGATATGGAATGAAGCCGAGCGACCTGTTCTTCGTGCTTTTCGCTCTCATGACCGTCGCTCCCGCCTTCGTCGTCGCCTTCTCACGGAGTCTCGTTCACTCCGCCTTCGCGCTTCTCTTCACGCTCGTCGGGATGGCCGGGCTGTACGGCTTCCTCGCCGCGGACTTCCTCGCGGTCCTCCAGATCCTCCTCTATGTCGGCGGAATCCTCGTGCTCATCTTGTTCGGCGTGCTCTTCACGCAGAAGGCGCATACGCCCGAAGCGACGACCGGGCGCTTCGCGTTCGCGCCGGTTCTTCTCGTAGGAGCGGTCCTCTTCGCCGTCCTCTTCGTCGTCCTCGGGATCGGGATCTCCTGGCCCCTCGCCGAGGAGCGTCCGGCGGAGCCGACGATCCGAACCCTGGGGAATCTCCTCCTCAGCCGGCATCTCCTTCCGTTCGAGGCGGCGTCGGTCGTGCTTCTCACCGTGCTCATCGGAGCGGTGGCGATCGCCCGGAAGGAGCTCCGATGAACCGGCTCGAGTCGTACCTTTTCATCAGCTCGATCCTCGCCGCGCTCGGCGTCGTCACGATCGCGAGCCGCCGGAACGCCGTCGCGATCCTGATGGGGATCGAGCTTCTTCTGAACGCGGCGGCCCTGAACTTCGTCGCGTTCGGCCGCTTCGTGAAGAACGCGGCGGGGACGCACCCTCTCGACGGGCAGATCTTCGCGATCTTCATCATCGTTCTTGCCGCCGCGGAGGCAGTCATTCTTCTCGCCGTCATTATCGCGATCTATCGGCAGGTCGAGTCGATCGACGCGGACCGCCTGCGAGAGCTGAAGGGGTAGGCGATGCACGAAAGCGGAGCGAGAATCGCCGAGACGAGCCTCCTGTGGATCGTTCTCCTTCCTCTTCTCGGGGCCGCCTGGAACGGCTTCTTCGGGAAGAAGATCCAGATGCGTTTCGGCGAACGGGCGATCGCCGCCGTCGGATGCCTCACCGTCGCGGCTTCCTTCCTCCTCTCGCTGCGCGCGGTGCTCGCCCTTCCGCCGGGGGGCGCCGCGGCGGACCGGGTCTACCTGTGGTTCGGGGCCGGCGACCTTCACGTTCCGTTCTCGCTCCTTCTCGACCCGCTCTCGGCGGTGATGGCTCTCGTCGTGACCGGAGTAAGCGCTCTCATCCATCTCTACTCGATCGGCTACATGCGCGGGGATCGCGGTTTCTATCGATACTTTTCGTTCCTGAACCTCTTCGTTTTCGCGATGCTCCTCCTCGTGCTCGGCGACAACATCCTCCTTCTCTTCGTCGGATGGGAAGGGGTCGGGCTCTGCTCGTACCTCCTCATCGGCTTCTGGTTCGCCGATCGGGAGAAGGCGGCCGCGGGGATGAAGGCGTTTCTCGTGAACCGGATCGGGGATCTTGGGTTCCTCGTCGGAATCCTCGCCCTCTGGTGGAGTCTCGCGAAGCACGGCGTCTTCTCGCTCGACTTCCGCGCGATGGCGGAGGGAATCCATCTTCTCCAGGGGGACACGATCCTCGGCGTCCCGGCGCTCGCCTTCATCGGAATCGCGCTTTTCGTCGGGGCGGCGGGCAAGTCCGCGCAGATCCCGCTCTATGTCTGGCTCCCCGACGCGATGGCCGGTCCGACCCCGGTCTCCGCTCTCATCCACGCGGCGACGATGGTGACCGCGGGCGTCTACATGATCGCGCGGATGAGCTTCCTCTACTCGCTCGCGCCGCAAGCCCTCGCCGTCGTGGCGGTGATCGGCGCGGCGACCGCGCTCTTCGCGGCGACGATCGGCTTCGCGCAAACCGACATCAAGAAGGTTCTCGCCTATTCCACCGTGAGCCAGCTCGGAACCATGATGCTCGGCGTCGGCGTCGGCGCGTACGCGGCCGGCGTCTTTCATCTCATGACGCACGCGTTCTTCAAGGCGTGTCTCTTCCTATCGGCCGGGAGCGTGATCCACGCGCTCGGTGGCGAGCAGGATCTCCGCAAGATGGGCGGCCTCCGGAAGAAGATGCCGGTCACCTTTCTCGCGATGCTCCTCTCGACCCTCGCGATCGCGGGGATCCCCGGCTTCTCCGGCTTCTTCTCGAAGGACGAGATCCTGTGGAACGCGTATGCCGGACCGCACGGACACTGGGCGCTCTGGCTGGCGGGCGTGCTCGGAGCGGGGATGACCGCCTTCTACATGTTCCGTCTCCTCTTCCTCGCCTTCTTCGGAGAGTGCCGGGCGGACGAGGTGGCGAAGCGGCACCTCCACGAATCGCCGCGCGTCATGACCGTTCCGCTCGCCCTTCTCGCGGTTCTCTCCGTCGCCGGAGGATGGGTGGGGATTCCGAAGGTTCTCGGGGGCGGCAATCATTTCCATCATTACCTCGAGCCGGCAATCACGGCGCACGAAGCGCACGGGTCGCACGCGCTCGAGTTCTTGCTCATGGCCGTCTCGGTTCTCCTCGCGCTCTCCGGGATCGCCCTCGCCTATCATTTCTACATCAAGAAACCGGATCTTCCCGTCCGGCTCGCGGCCCGCGCGCGCGGTCTTCACCGGCTCGTGGAGAACAAGTACTACGTGGACGAGATCTACGGGGCGACTGCGGTCCGCGGCGTCTTGGTTCTTTCGCGCGTGCTCCGCGTTTTCGACGATTTCGTGATCGACGGCCTCGTGAACCTCTCCGGATGGATCGGGCGAATTGTCGCGCTCGTCTCGGGTTGGTTCGACCTCGTCTTCGTGGACGGCCTCGTCAACGCGCTCGCGAACGGGACCATCGATCTCGGGAGACGCGCCCGGCGGATGCAGACCGGCGCGGTACAAACGTACGTTCTCGCCGTGTTCGGCGGGATCCTCGCGCTGATCGCCCTCTACCTGGGCCTCGGCGGAGGAGCATGAACCCGCGGGAAGAAGCTCGTCCCGCGGCAGGAAGAAGAGGGATCGTAGAAGCATGGACATCCTGACCTGGATCACGTTCTCGCCGCTTCTCTTCATCCCGATTCTCCTCCTCTTGCCGGAGAATCGGAAGAACGCGATCCGATGGACCGCCGCAGCGGGGACGGCCGTTCCCCTCGCGCTCGCCGTCTATCTCTACGGAGCGTTCGATCGAACCCTCGCGGGGATCAACGAGCCGGGCTCTTTCCAGTTCGTCGTTCGGAACCCGTGGATCGAGTCGTTCTCCATCGAGTACTACATGGGAATCGACGGATTGTCGGTCACGATGGTGCTTCTCACGGCGCTCCTCTCGTTCCTCTGCATCTTCGCTTCGTTCGGCATCGATCGAGGGCTTCGCGGGTATTTCTCGATGTTTCTCCTTCTCGAGGTCGGGATGATGGGCGTCTTCTGCGCGCTCGACTTCTTTCTCTTCTATCTCTTCTGGGAGATCATGCTCCTCCCGATGTACTTCCTGATCGGCGTCTGGGGCGGACCCCGAAAGGTTTATGCGGCAATCAAATTCTTCCTCTACACGCTCTTCGGCTCCGTGCTCATGCTTCTTTGCATTCTCGCTCTCTATTTCAAGGGCGGCCACACCTTCGACATGGTTCGCCTCATGAACGGAGCGGTGGAGTCGGGATCGATCGGCCTCTTCGGAACCGCCCTCGGTTTCGGCAAGGCGATCTTCATCGGCCTCTTCATCGGCTTCGCGATCAAGGTGCCGATCTTCCCGTTCCACACGTGGCTTCCGGACGCGCATGTCGAGGCGCCCACTCCGATCTCGGTGATCCTCGCCGGAGTCCTCCTCAAGATGGGAACCTACGGGATGCTCCGGATCAGCTATCCCATCCTCCCAGAGGCGACCCGCTGGTTCGCGCCGGCGCTCGCCGCTCTCGCGCTCGTGAACATCGTGTACGGCGCGCTCTGCGCGATGGCGCAGAAGGACCTCAAGAAGCTGATCGCCTACTCTTCGATCAGCCACATGGGCTTCGTTCTTCTCGGGATGTCCTCGGGCACCGTCCAGGGGATGAACGGAGCGGTCCTTCAGATGTTCAACCACGGAACGATCACGGCGATGCTCTTCCTCCTCGTCGGGGTGATCTACGACCGCGCGCATCACCGGGAGATCGAGGGCTTCGGCGGGCTCGCCGGCCGCACGCCCGTTTACGCGACCTTCTCCGCGCTCGCCTTCTTTGCGGCGATCGGGCTCCCCGGGCTCTCCGGCTTCATCTCGGAGGCGCTCGTGCTCATCGGCGGCTTCCGCACGTTCCCCGCGTTCACGATCCTCTCTGCCTCGGGGATCGTGCTCGGGGCGGCGTACATGCTCTGGACGTACCAGCGGATCTTCCTCGGACCGCTGAACGAGAAATACTCGGCGCTCCCGGAGATCGACGGACGCGAGATCTTCACGCTCGCTCCGCTCGCGGCGCTCGCGGTTCTTCTCGGTTTCTACCCGCACCCGATTCTCGGGATGATGCACTCGTCGATGAGCCATCTCGTGCGGGCGGTTTGGGGGTAAAGGATGAACGGAACGGTCCTCGGGAACGCCGAGAGCATCCGCTACTTCCTCCCCGAGATCGTTCTCGTCGGGACGATCCTCGCGGTGATCGCCTTCGAGCTTTTCGCGGGGCGGGGACGAGCGACGGATCCGCCCACCGCCATCGGACGGAGATCCCCGGTGTGCGACGGGACGCTCGCGATCGGCATTCTCGGCGTCGCCGGTTCCTTCGCCGCGCTCCTCTCGCTCGGCTACGAAGGCCCTCTTCTTCTCTTCGAAGGGGCGATCGCTTGGGATCCCTTTTCGGTCTTCTTCCGCTGGTTCTCTCTCGCGGTCGCGGCGGCGGTTCTTCTTATCGCCCATCCGTACCGGCCGCTCGTCTCTCTTCACCACGGCGAGTTCGTCTCTCTCGTCGTCGGGACCGCGTTCGGGATGATGCTTCTCGCGTCCTCGACGAACCTCCTTCTCGTCTACCTCGCGCTCGAGATGGTCTCTCTCCCCTCGTACATCCTCGCCGGTTTCCTTCGCGGAGACCGAAGGTCGAGCGAGGCGGCGCTGAAATACGCCGTCTACGGAGCGGCCGCGTCGGGGGCGATGCTTTATGGCCTTTCCTTTCTCTACGGAATGACCGGCTCGATCGGCTTCTTCGAGATGCGCGAAGCGATCGCGGGGGGCGAGATCCCGGTCGTTCACCTTCTCGTCCCGATCGTGCTCGTTCTCGCCGGATTCGGATACAAGATCGCCGCGGTCCCGTTCCATATGTGGGCGCCGGACGTCTACGAAGGAAGCGCGACGCCGATCACCGCGTTCTTCTCTGTCGGCCCGAAAGCGGCGGGACTCGCGGTGCTCATCCGCTTTTTCCATTCGGTCTTCGCGGCGGGCGGCGAAGACTCGCTCCGAGTGATCGGCTCGGTCGACTGGACTCTCGTCCTTGGGATCCTCTCCGCGATCACGATGACCTTGGGGAACCTCGCCGCGATCCCACAGGACAACCTGAAGCGGATGCTCGCCTACTCCTCGATCGCCCACGCGGGAACGATGCTGATGGGCGCGGTCGTCCTCGGCGGCTCCGGAGTCCACGCGATCCTGTTCTATCTGGTCGTTTACGCATTCATGAACCTCGGAGCGTTTCTCGTGGTGATCGCGATCTCGATCGACAAGAGGCGCGAGACGATCGCGGACTTCCGCGGGCTCGGATGGAAGATGCCGTTCCTCGGCGTCTCGATGACCGTCTTTCTCCTCTCCCTCACCGGCATGCCGCCGACGGCCGGCTTCGTGGCCAAGTTCGCGATCCTGCGCGCGCTGATCGAGGAGGAGATCTACTGGCTCGCGGTGGTCGGCGTCCTGAACACCGTCGTCTCGCTCTACTACTACGCGCGCGTCATCAAGGCGATGTTCCTCGACCCGCCCGATCCGGCGGAGCCGGGCGTGCCCTCTCTCTCGAGAATCCACATCTTGCTCATCGTTCTCTTCCTCGTCCCGACGATTCTCTTCGGTTTCCGATTCGGAGTTCTCGACGCGGTCGCCGCCGCTTCCCGGTCGCTGGTCGCGGGACCATGAAGCCCGAGAAGCCGTTCGTCCGCGTGGTCGCCGGGGTCGCCTTTCGAGACGGCCGCTTTCTCGCCGCGCTTCGCCCGGAAGGAAAGCCGTGCGCGGGACGATGGGAGTTCCCCGGCGGGAAGGTCGAGGCGGGAGAAACCGACGAAGAGGCCCTCCGCCGGGAGCTTCGCGAGGAGCTCGGCGTGGAGGCGCGAATCGGCGAGGAGATCGATGTCCGAACACACGAATACCCGGAAAAGACGGTGGAGCTTCACTTCTATCGGATCGTAGAATGGCGGGAGGAGCCGCTCGCGATCGGTGTCGGCGCGCTCCGCTGGTTCGCCCCGGAGGAGGCCGGCGATGCGCCGTTCCTCGAGGGAGACAAGGAGTTCTTGGCGAAGATGAAGAACCCGTCCTTCGTGAGGGAGCGGTTTTCATGAGCCCGGTCTCTCCGCCCCGGCTTCCGATTTCCTTCGTCCTCTTCGACTTAGACGGAACGCTCGTCGACACGCTCGAGGATATCGCCGCTTCCGTGAACCACGCGCTTCGCACGCTCGGCCTTCCCGAGCGGTCCCTCGAGGAGGTGCGGACGTTCGTCGGCCGCGGCGTTCAGCATCTTGTTCTTCGCGCGATCGGAAGCGAGAACGCCGAGAAGGCGGATCGGTTGCTCGACCTCTTCCGCGCCCACTACGACGCGCACTGCCTCGACCGATCGCGCCTCATGCCGGGCGCGCGGGAGTGTCTCGAATACTTCGCGGGGAGAGACCTCGGCGTGGTCTCGAACAAGCCGGAGCGCTTCGTGCGGCGGCTGCTCGAGGGGCTCGGAATCGATTCATACTTCAAGGTTATGTTCGGCGGGGACTCGACGGCCGAACGAAAGCCGTCGCCTCTCATGGTGCGCGCCGCGCTCGGGACGCTCGGGCGCTCGCCGAATGAGGGGATTCTCGCCGGCGATCTCCCGGTCGATGTCGAGACCGGCCGCGCGGCCGGCGTCTACACGGTCGCTCTTCTCGGCGGCTTCGGCACGCGCGAGGAGCTCGAGGCCTCCTCTCCCGACCTCCTGCTCGACGATCTCCACATGCTCGTCCGGCGGTTCGGGTAGAAGATCGCCGAAGGGAAAACGCGTCGAGCCGGCTGTTCACGGCCCCGCGCGGGATGATATCCTCCCGGCGTCGAGAGTCGGGTGAAGCGGAAACGAATCCCGTCGGAGAAGGTTCGAGAAGAACGCGCATGGAGCACTTCCTTGTCCTTGGGCTGATCGGCTCGGCGCTCGTCCTCTTCGCGCTCGAGGTCGTGCGGCCCGACCTCGTGGGGCTCGGCGTGCTTCTGGTGCTCCTCTTGTCCCGCACGGTAACCATCGAGGAGGGATTCTCCGGATTCAGCAACCCGGCCGTGATCACGGTTCTGGCGATGTTCATCCTGAGCTCGGGGCTGATCCGCACGGGCGTCGCCGATCACCTCGCCGGAGTCATCACGAAAGCGGGCGGCGGACACCCGGTATTCCTAACCGCCGCCGTGATGGCGATCGTGGGCGTGATGTCCGCGTTCATGAACAACATCGGCGCGGTCGCCATCCTTCTCCCTTCCATGTACGTCGTCGCCCGAAAGCTGGAGTATCCGGTCACCAAGCTGCTCATCCCGCTCTCCTTCGGGTCGCTCCTCGGCGGGCTGACGACGCTGATCGGAACGCCGCCCAACCTGCTCTGTTCGACGGCGATGGAAGAAGCGGGCTTTCGCGGATTTCGGATGTTCGACTTCGTGCCGACGGGGCTCGCGGTGATGGCGACCGGCATTCTCTACATGGCGCTCGTCGGACGGTTCCTCATCCCCGTGCGAAAAGAGACCGAGAGCCTGACGCAGCGCTTCCATTTGCAGGACTACCTCACCGAAGTAGTGGTTCCCGAGGGAAGCTCGCTCATTGGAAAGTCCCTCGCGGAAGCAGGCCTACCCAAGACGCTCGGGCTCTCGGTCCTTCGCGTTCGTCGCAAGGACGCTCCCGATCATGCGTTCGTTCCATCGCCGACCACGGTGTTGCAGATGGGTGACTGCCTCATCGTAGAAGGGAACATCGAGGAACTTCTTCAGAGCAAGAGCAGCGGCCCGCTTCGAATTGTCGCGGAGACGAAGTTCGAGGACTCGGCGCTCATCGGCGCCGATATCGAGCTTGCCGAGGTGGTCATCGCCCCGAACGCGACCCTGCGCGGTCAATCGATCAACCAAGGCCAACTGCGCTCCCGCTACAACGTATTGGTTCTCGCGCTCCGCCGGCGCGGGCGCGATCTCGTGGAGCGCTTCACCTACATGCCGCTCCGAGTGGGCGATGTGCTCCTCGTGCAGGGATCGCCCGAGGCGATCGGCGAGGTGGCGAGGAGCGCAGATTTCCTGGTCGCGAACCGCCTCGAGCACGAGGCGCGCGAGTCGAAGAAGGCGCCGTTGGCCCTCGCGATCATGGCCCTCTCGGTGGCGACGGCGGCGACGGGATTGCTTCACATCTCGGTGGCGGGAATGCTCGGGGTGCTGCTCATGGCGCTCACGAAGTGCGTGCGCGTTCAAACCATGTATCGTGCGGTCGAGTGGAGGGTGATCTTCCTCATCGCCTGCATGATGCCGCTCGGCATCGCCATGAACGACGAGCACTCGGGGACCGCGCGCTGGCTCGCGGAGCATGTGGTGAGTCGGACGGGGCCGCACGGGCCGCTGGTCGTGATGGCGAGCCTGTTCCTCTTCACGACGACGATCACGGAAGTCATGTCGAACGCCGCTGCCGCGGTGTTGACCGCGCCGATCGGCGTGGCGATCGCGGTGGCGATGGGGCTGGAGCCTCATCCCTTCCTGATGGCGATCGCGATCGGGGCCTCCACCACATTCCTGACGCCGGTCGGCCACCAGGCGAACGTGCTGGTCTACGGCGTGGGGAACTATCGGTTCGCCGACTTCCCGCGCGTAGGCGCTCTTCTCAACTTGCTGATCTTCGTCGTCACGATGATCGTGGTGCCGATCGTGTTGCCGTTCGTGGAGCTTCCGGTCAGGTGAGAGGAGAGACGCGCGCATGATCCCTGATTCGCCTTCGGCCCCTCTCACCGACGCGAGCGCCCCCTGGGGTCTCCTGTGGGCCTACGTGTTGTTCTCCTTGCTCTTCTCGTTTCTCTGCTCCATCGCGGAGGCGGTTCTACTCTCCATTACCCCCTCTTACATCGAAGACCTGGCCGTTCGGCGGCCGAGGCTCGCCGGTCTCGTGAAGCGCCTCAAGCAGGAAGACGTAGATCGATCGCTTGCCGCCATCTTGACCCTGAACACGGTCGCGCACACCGTCGGCGCCGTCGGAGCAGGCGCCCAGGCGACCATCCTGTTCGGGAGCGCATGGGTCGGCCTCTTCTCCGCGGTCCTGACTCTTGCAATCCTCTTTCTTACCGAGATCATCCCGAAGACGATCGGCGCCGTCTACTGGTCGAGTCTCGTTCGGCCGACCGCGTTCTTCGTGCACGGTCTTACCCTCGCTCTCTATCCCATCGTGCGGATCACGGAGTTGATAACGAAATCCATCTCGCGAGGAAAGCAGCTTCACGTCTTCAGTCGGGAGGAGTTCATCGCGATGGCCCGTGTCGGCGAAGCGACCGGGCACCTTCACGCCAAGGAGTCGAGGATCATCCGGAATCTGTTTCGCCTCGGATCTCTCCGCACGGCGGATATCATGACCCCTCGGACCGTGATTTCCGCGATTCCTGAGACGGCCAAGGTTTCGGAGGCGTTGGAGCTTGTCGCCGGCTCCCCCTTCTCGCGCCTGCTGCTCTATCGGAACAACCTGGACGAGGTCACGGGCTTTGCTCTCAAGCAGGACATCCTGATGCAGAAGGCCGCTGGGCGCGACGAGGAGCGCCTTTCGTCGTTGAAGCGAAACATCCTCGCCGTCCCCGGATCCATGTCGCTGTCGACCTTATTGGACAACTTCCTCGAACACCGTCAACACATCGCGATCGTGATCGACGAACACGGCGGTACCCGAGGACTGGTCACGTTCGAGGACCTGGTGGAGACCTTGATGGGCTTGGAGATCACGGACGAGACCGACTCGGTGGTCGACATGAGAGCATTGGCGCGCAAGCAGTGGTTGGAACGCGCCAAGGCGCTCGGAATCGACGAGGAGATCATCGAAGAACCCTAGTCGAGAGAGCGGACCGCGGATGCTCGGAGAGAGACGGCCTGCCAAGTTGCCGAATCCGCTACGATTGATCGCGTATGGAAAGGAACGGTCCGGGCGTTTCCGCCCGCACCGGTGAGCGAGCTCGACGCCGTAACCGTCGCCGGCACGGCCGTTGGAGCGACGAAATCAGGATTGCTCATCGGCCAGGACCCCGCTCCGCACTCACCGGAGAACCGCGATGCAGGCAAGCCTTGCGCGAGATCGTGCGCGTCGCTTGCCGGCGCTTTGCGATCGACCTTCTCCACCGAAACGGCCTTCTCCGTCTCTGGAAAGGCCGAGGCGCGGGCCGCGGAGGGTATCGCGGGGCGCGTTGGCACTCGATCGACGACGCACGCGCTCTCTTCCGCGATCTCCCCGTTCGTCATCTTCGAGTGCAAACCGCGATCCACATCCCGACCGGAGGGTTTTCGAACGAGCCATCGAGCGCGTTCTCCCCGCCGCTCTCCCGACCGGTTCGTTCCTTCTCGTTTCCGGAGACGCCGCAGAGTAGAACAACCATAGACATGAAGGAAACCCGAAGACTCCTCTCCTTGTCCCTTCGCCCGTCCCGTGCTATCCTTCTGGTTCTCGGAAGCTGGCGCGGACACGACCGAGCCGGGGCTTCCCGTCGCGAAGAGCGGCGGGGTGGCGAGGAAGCTCCCTCGCGCATGCGGCGCGAAGGAGAGCCCCGCCGTCCGACGACGCAGCCACGGCGGGCGGCACAAGCGAACAAAGATCGCGACGACCCGGCCACGGATCGTCCGAGAAGCGGACTCAAGACACGAAGGCGGATACGAAGATGAGCACGAAGAAGAAACCCGCGGTTCTGCACATCGCCGACAGCATGACGAGCGCCGATCTCCTCTACCTGACCCGTTTCCCGAGCGGCGACCCGTTCATCTATTTGCAGTCCGGGGGCAAGACGACGATCGCAGTGACCGACTTCGAGGTCGGCCGCGCCTCCTCCGAATCGATCGCCGACGAAGTCCTCCCCTTCTCCCGCCTCCACGAGCTGGCGGGGAAGGCCGATCTCGTCTCCGCCGCCGCGGCCCTTCTCAAATGGAAGAAGATCCGCCAGGTCGAGGTCCCCTCGCAGTTCGCGGTCGGCGCGGCCGAGGAACTCCGCAAGCTAGGGGTGATAACCCGCGTGAAGCCCGACCCGTTCGTCCCCGAGCGGCAGACAAAGACCTCTCGCGAAGTCCGCATGATCACGGACGTGCAAAGGAAGACCGAGAAGGCGATGGAGAACGCAATTCACTGGATCGCCTCCGCATCGGTCCGCCGCGGAACGCTCTACGTGGGCGGCCGCCCCCTCACCGCCGAGATGGTGCGCAAGCGAATCCATCTCGACCTGATGGAGGAGGATTGCCTCGGCGCCTCGACGATCGTCGCCTGCGGCGACCAGGCCGTCGATCCGCACAACATCGGGATCGGCCCGCTCAAGGCGAACACGCCGATCGTGATCGACATCTTCCCGCGCTCGCAGGCCACCTACTACTTCGCCGACATCACAAGGACGGTCGTCAAGGGGAAAGCTTCGGAGACGGTGAAGAAGATGTTCCGCACCGTGCGCGAGGGACAAAGAATCGCGTTCTCGATGATTCGGCCCGGCGTGCGCGCCGATAAGGTCCACGAGGCGATCGTCGAGTACTTTCAGTCGGAAGGTTTCAAGACCGGCATTCAAGGCGGCAAGCTGCAAGGGTTCATCCACGGAACCGGACACGGGCTGGGACTCGAAATCCATGAGCCCCCGCGCGTCTCGAAAGTGCAGCTCCAGCTTCAGACGGGGAACGTGGTGACGGTGGAGCCGGGTCTCTACTACAAGGGACACGGAGGCGTTCGCCTCGAGGACGTGGCGCTCGTCACGCCTCAGGGGAACCGGAACCTCACGCGCGCTCCCAAGATCCTCGAGGTGTAGAGAGCCCCGGCCGTTTCTTGACGAGGCCCTCGGCGTGCCATAGATTCAACAGGGAGCGCGCGCATCCCGAGGGAGCAAGCCGCTTCTCGGGCGCGGAGACGGCAAGCCGGCCTTCGCGCTGAGCCGCGAGGGGACACCGGACGTGCGGCGCATCGAGAGGAGCGGAGGATGGCGAACGAACCGCGGGAGACGCCGGGCGAGCGGATCGAGGTCGCGCGGATCGTGGTCGGCCCCTTCCAGGAGAACTGCTTTCTGGTGCGGGAGGCCGGAGGCTCGGGATGCGTCGTCGTCGATCCGGGCGACGAAGCGGACCGGATCGCGGAACGGATCGATGAGAGGGGATGGAAGCCGGTCGCGATCGTGAACACGCACGCCCATCTCGATCACATCGGCGGTATTCAAGAGCTCAAGGAGAAATACGGCATCCCGCTCCTTCTTCACGAGGCGGACGAGCCGCTTCTTCGCTCGGCGCCCGAGCACGCGCGCTTCTTCGGCGTGGCGGAGCCGACCGTCCCCGCCGTGGACCGCCGTCTCTCCGACGGAGACGTGCTCGACTTCGGCGGGATCCGGCTCGAGGTTCTGCACACGCCGGGCCACTCGCCCGGAAGCGTCAGCCTCGTCGCCGGCGGACGCGTCTTCGTGGGGGACACTCTCTTCGAGGGATCGATCGGCAGAACCGATCTCCCGGGGGGTTCGCACGGGACTTTGCTCCGCTCGATCCGCAGGCGGCTCTTCGCGCTGCCGGACGAAGCGATCGTCCACTGCGGGCACGGACCCGACACAACGATCGGCCGCGAGAGACGATCGAACCCGTTTCTCCGGGAATCGTCGGTGGGAACGATCGAGTAGACGCCCTTCCGGGCGTTTCGCGATAACAAGCGCGCGACTCGGGAAACGGATTCCCGTTCGCGCACGACGCCCGAAAGGGCGAAGGAGATGTCGATGCTGAAGAAATCGATGGAAAAGGCGCTCAACAAGCAGATGAACGACGAGTTCGCATCCGCGTATCTCTATCTCTCCATGGCTTCCTACTTCGAAAACCGCAACCTGAAGGGTTTCGGGCACTGGATGCACGCCCAGACCAAAGAGGAAACCGAACACGGAATGAAGTTCTTCCACTTCATTCTCGACCGGGGCGGGAAGCCGATTCTCGACGCGATCGAGACCCCGCCTTCGTCGTGGAAGTCGCCTCTCGATGCGTTCCAGGCCGTCTACGCGCACGAGCAGAAGGTCACCGCCGGGATTCACAAGCTCCTCGACCTCGCGGCGAAGGAAGGGGATCACCCCGCGCACGCCTTCCTCCAGTGGTTCGTCGCCGAGCAGGTCGAGGAGGAAGCGTCGGCGGACGAGGTCGTCCAGAAGCTGAAGATGATCGGCGACATGGTTCCCGGGATCTTCATGATGGATCGGGAGCTCGGCGCGAGGAACGGCTAACCGGCTGCGCTCCGGCGGGCCGCGCGCGGGGCGGGAGGCATCCGGAACCCTGCTGTCCCGGACCCCTTCCCCGCGCGCACTCGCGCGATCGCCCGTTCCCGCGGAACCCGGTGCGGCTCATCTTCTTTCCTCTCCCGCCCGACAAGAAGGAGAAGAGGGAGAAAGCGCAACCGGCGGGACCTCCCGGAAGAACGACTGCCGCGTCGACAAGCCGTGTGATCGCTTGAGGAGAACGCGTACCCGATGGAAGCCTCGCCCAAGAATCCTCTCTCCGACGCCTCGAGGGAGTTCCAAGAGTCGATCCGAAGACACATCCGCTATTCGCTCGGGCGGGAATGGAAGCACCTCGCCGGACGCGAGATCTTCAATGCGGTCGCGCTCGCCGTGAGGGACCGCCTCGTCGATCTTCTCTTCGAGACCGAAACGCGATACCGGGAGGCGGATGCGAAACGTCTCTATTACCTATCCATGGAGTATCTTATCGGACGGTCGCTCGGCAACAACCTCACGAACCTCGGCATCTACGACCTGTGCCGAGAAGCGCTCGAAAGCATGGGCCTCGATATCGAGGAGGTGCGCGAGGCGGAAACGGACGCCGCTCTCGGAAACGGCGGTCTCGGCCGATTGGCCGCCTGTCTTCTCGACTCGTTGGCGACGCTCGGGATGCCGGGATTCGGATACGGCATCAATTACGAATACGGCCTCTTCCGGCAGCAGATCTCGGACGGACACCAGAGAGAGAGACCGGATCATTGGCGCTCGTACGGAACGCCGTGGCTGATCGAGCGCCCCGACGAGGCGTGCATCGTCCCGGTCTACGGGCGGATGGAGACGATCCCCGATTTGGCGGGACGCAAGCAGCCGGTCTGGAGCGATTGGCGCATCCTGATCGGCGTTCCCCACGACATGCCGATCGTCGGTTACGGCGGGCGGACCGTGAACACGCTTCGCCTCTATACCGCCCGCTCCTCGCACGAGTTCGACGTCGGGATCTTCAACGGCGGCGACTATCTCCTCGCCGTGGAGCAGAAGGTCGCCTCCGAGACGATCTCGAAGGTCCTCTATCCTTCCGATCTCGTGGAAGCCGGGAAGGAGCTTCGCCTCCTTCAAGAGTACTTCTTCGTCGCGTGCGCGCTCTGGGACATCGTTCAGAAGTACCAGGCGCGCCGAGCGGCCTTCGACGACTTCCCCTCGCGCGTGGCGATCCAACTGAACGACACGCATCCCGCGCTCGCCATCGCCGAGCTGATGCGCATCCTGGTCGACGAGAAAGCGGTCCGCTGGGAGCGCGCCTGGTCGATTACTCGCTCGACCTTCGGCTACACGAACCACACGCTTCTCCCTGAGGCGCTGGAGAAATGGCCGGTGGAGCTTCTCCGGCGTGTCGTCCCCCGCCACCTCCAGATCATCGAGGAGATCAACCGGAGGTTTCTTCGCGAAATCGAGAAAGTCTGGCCCGACGATCGGGGGCGGCTTGCCCGCATGTCGCTCTTCGAGGACGGGGGCGCACCCCAAGTTCGGATGGCGCACCTGGCGATCGTCGGGAGCCGGTCGGTGAACGGGGTTGCGAAGCTTCATACCGAGCTCATCAAGTCGTCGCTCGCGGCGGACTTCTACCGCCTCTGGCCGGAACGCTTCAACAATAAAACGAACGGCGTCACGCAGCGAAGATGGCTTCTCAAGGCGAACCCAGCCCTCGCCCGGCTCGTCACCGACACGATCGGCGATTCCTGGATCACCGACCTCGACCATCTCCGCGGCCTCGAGCCGCACGCACGGGACGGCGCCTTCCAGGAAGCCTTCGGACGAATCAAGAGGGAGAACAAGGAGCGGCTCGCGAAGGTCGTCTACGACGCGACGCGGGAGACGGTGGACCCGAACTCCCTCTTCGACGTTCAGGTGAAGCGGATCCACGAGTACAAACGCCAGCTGCTCAGCGTCATGCACGTCATCCATCAGTACTTCACCGTCGTCGAGGACGGCGCGGAGATCCCGGTGCCCCGCACGTACATCTACGCGGGGAAAGCCGCGCCGGGCTACTGGGCGGCGAAGCAGATCATCAAGCTGATCCACAACGTCGGCCGCGTCGTGAACAACGATCCGCGCACCCGGGATCGGCTCCGCGTCGTCTTCATCCCCGACTACAGAGTTTCGCTCGCGGAGAAGATCATCCCGGCGGCGGATCTCAGCGAACAGATCTCGACGGCGGGCATGGAGGCATCCGGGACGGGGAACATGAAGTTCGCCATGAACGGCGCCCTCACGATCGGCACTCTCGACGGCGCGAACATCGAGATCCTCGAGGAGGTCGGGGCGGAGAACATCTTCATCTTCGGGCTCCGGGCGGACGAGGTCCGGAAGATGCGCGAGGAGCGATCCTACATCCCCTACCATTACTACCAGTACAACCACCTCCTGCGACGCGTGATGGACGGGCTGAACTCCGATCTCTTCTCGCCGCATGAGCCGGGGCTCTTCAAGTGGATCTTCCAGAGGATCGTCGATCAGGGGGACTATTACTTCCACCTCGCCGATCTTCCCTCCTACATCGACCGGCAGAAAGACGTGGAGAAGACCTACCTCGCGCCCCCTCTCTGGCGGGAGAAGGCGATCCTGAACGTCGCCCGCATCGGCAGGTTCTCGAGCGACCGGACGGTGCGCGAGTATGCCGCCGAGATCTGGAAGATCCGCTCGTACTGAGGCGGGGCCGGTTCCGGCTCAACGCGCAAGCGCGGTCTGAATCCCCAGAAACTCCCCGAGGTTCTCCATCGTGAGAAGCCCGACGAGCGTCTCCCCCTGCACGATCGGCAGCGAATGGCACCGGCATTCCTGGAGCCGAAGGAAGACCGATTGCATGAGATCCGAAGGGTGGGCGGTCTGGAACGAGCGGTCCATCACTTCGGAGACCGGCGTCTCCTTTCCCCGCTCGGCGAGCGCCTTGAAGAGGCCGTCCTGCGTCAGTATGCCGGAGATGCGACCGTTCTCGACCACTGGAAAGTCCTTCTGCGATCCGGCGATCGTCGCCTCGATCGCCAGGGCCAGCGAATCGCCGGCCGAGAGCGTACGGAAGTCGGTCAGCATCACGCGGCGGACCGGTATGCCGTGGAGAGCGCTCTTCATCTGGACCATACTCGCCTCCTGCGACGCGCCGAGCCACACGAAGAGCGCGATCAGGATGAGAAACGGATTCGTGAAGAGCCCGACAAACCCGAACACGAGAGCGAGCGCTTGGCCGATCGAGGCGGCGGTCTGCGTGGCGCGCGTGTACTCCATCCGCATCGCAAGAAGAGCGCGGAGAACCCGGCCGCCGTCCATCGGGAAGGCGGGGATCATGTTGAAGAGGACGAGAAAGACGTTGACGAAGAGGAGACGCTCGAGAAACGGCCCGCGCGTCGTCCCTATGCCGGACCAAGGCTCCCATCCGCCCGTCGCGAAGAGCGCGAAACCGAGGAGCGCGGCGATCCCCACGTTCACCGCCGGTCCCGCGAGCGCGACCCACAGTTCTTGCCTCGGATCCTCGGGAATCCTCTCGAGCCGCGCCACTCCGCCGATGGGAAGAAGGATGATGTCGCGGGTGCGGATCCCGTAGCGCCGCGCGGTGAGCGCGTGCCCGTACTCGTGAAGCACGACGCTGAGAAAGAGAAGAAGGAAGAAGCCGACCCCGGACGCGACCGCGACGAGCGAGCGGCTCGCCGCCCAGTAGCTCAGCGCGAGCCAACCGAGAAGCAGAAAGAACGTGACGTGGATGAAGACACCGATCCCGGCGTAGGTTCCGACCTTCCAAGACCATTTCATGGCTGAATCCTCCGGCGGCGGTCTGCGGACCCCGTATTCCATAGATCTATCGCGTCGAAGCGCGTTTCTCAAGCCCGGCTCGCCGTGTTCCGAACGGGCGCGCCCGACGCCGCGTTTGGGCAGGCCTCCGAATGGGAGAGAAGGAGCGGAGATGTCGGATGCCGGACAAGAAAGCTCCTTCCCGATGCTCGGGAAGGAGCCTCTCGTCTCGCCGAGCCGGGCTCGGATGATTCCGATCAGCGAACCAAAGCCATCTGCCGGATCTGGAGGAAGCCGGGCGCCTCGAGCCGAACGAAGTAGATCCCCGAGCCGGCGCTCCTCCCCGAGTCGCTCCGCCCGTCCCATCGGAGATCGTGCGCGCCCGCTTCCGCACGCCCGTCGAAGAGCGTTCTCACGAGACGGCCCGAAACATCGTAGATCCGGAGCGATGCGATCCCCGCGCTCGCCATGTGGAAGGTGATCGCGGTTTCCGGGTTGAACGGGTTCGGACGGCACGGTTCGAGTCCGGTTCTCGCGACCTCCGGCGGGCGATCGGCCACGCCGGTTTCGATCGCGGACGACGCGGTGAGGAGGAAATCGTCCACCGCCGCCTCGACCAGCGATCCGCTTCCGTTGTCGGATGCGACGAACCTGAAGCGCACGGCGCTCGTGAGGTTGATGAGTCCCTCCAGCGGGAAGTTCCTCACCACCCATGCGTTCGTGCTCGCCGTCGTGTTCTCGAGATCCGTCCATGAGGAGCCGTTGTCGGTCGCCTGGACGAGCCACGAGTCCTCGTTCGGATTGGAGCCGATGTTGTTCGTGTACCAAACCGCGTAGCTCACCGATGCGTTGTTGTACCCCTGAAGATCGAAGACCGGCGAGAAGAGCGTCGTCTTCCCGTTGTCCACGTCGTTCGTTCCGGCGGGATCCCCGGGGTTCGCGTTCCCCGTGACGTAACACATCGCGCCGGGCGGGGCCGTGTAGTCGCTGTCCGGCTGCACGGTGTAGCCGCTGTAGGTTGTGCCGACCGGCACCGCGCGGACCCAAATCCCGGACGTCGCGTTATCGTCCGCCGCCCCGACCGTCCATCCCTGGTGGGTTTCGAACTCATCGTCCATCACCGTCTCGATCGGGAAAACGCTGAACTGGTGCACGAGAGACGGCGCCCCCGACGGATCGACCGCCGCGAGCCCGACGCCGTCGGTCGCGTAGACGTAGTATTGGACGACCGTCGGATAGGGCTGCCCGGGGATCTCCGCCTCGTAGTTGTTCCCGTCGACCCAAACGAGCGGAACCGGATACTCGGTAGCATCCCAATTCGTTCGCCAGTAAAGAATCTTCTCGTCGATTCCGGACGGATCCGAGAGGGTCACCGGAATGACGTATGGCCCGAGCGTGTCGTCGGTCGAGGCGTGGGGCGTCGTGACGATCGCGGGGCCCGCGATGTCCGCAAGGTAGAAGTCTCGGACGGTCGTCCCCCCTTCCACGATCACCACGTTCGTAACCGTATCCGGCGCGAAACCCGCCCGGCTCGCGACGACCGTGTAGGTCCCCGGCGGAACCGAGCCGCTGTAGAGGCCGCCTTCTCCCGATGTGAACGAGCGGTCCGCGCCCAGAACCGTGGCCTGCGCCCCCTCGAGCGGGGTGTTCCCGTTTAGCTCGTTGTAGATCGTTCCTTGGAGCGTTCCTGCGGAGAAGTCCCGAAGAGGAAGGAACTTGATCGCGCGGCCGGCCGCCAACGTGGTCGCGCCGCCGGAGTATCGGTTGAAGAAGGTGATCAGAACGCCGTCCGATTGATCATGGTTCTCGATCCCCACGGTCGCGTACCCGTCGGTCGGGTCGTAGTTCGTGATCGTCTGATACTGGTAGACGATGATCCCGTCCCCGGTGCCGGTCGGATGGTGGGCGGGATCATAGAGGATCGCCTGAAACGTCTCGACATAGTTGCCGTAGGATTGCCGCATCTGCTTCCACTCGACGATCCAACGGTGGTTCGCCGCGTCGTACTTCTGGAACACGCGGGAGGACGCGTCCACGTAGAGATCATCCCAGAAGACGGCGAGCATCGCGTCCGGGCCTCCGGCGCCCGGGATCGTCCAGTTCCTGTACGCGACGCTGAACGAGGGGCCCATCGAGATCCACCCGTTCGAGCAGATCGTCGCCTGCGTGTACTCCTCGCCGTAGTAACGGAACGGGAACGGCAGGTTGACGAGGACGGCGGCGTCCATCCCGTCCCCCGTGTCGTTCAGCACGACCTGGGTTCCGCCTCCGCCCTGCGACGGATCGATCTCGATCCACGAATAGGTCGGGGCTTCCGGATAGCCCGTGTCGGTGTTCTCGAAAGCGAGATAGCCGTAACGGTCCGGGCCGGTCGGATCGATCGACGTGACCTGCCCGATCGTGAATCCGAACGTCGCCGTGTCGATCGCTCCGCCGTTGAAGTTCGTGATGAGAAGGAAGTCCGCCGGGTAGCCGTCGTAAGTATCGGAGGCGACGCTGAAGGCGAATCGATCCGCGCTGTTGGTCCCGGTGTTGCCGGCGGTGATCGTTCCAAAGGTCCCGCTCGCGTCGGTCACTGTTAGTTTCGGACTCAAGGAAATGAGCGTTCCGGAAGTCCCGGTCGCCGTCGCGCCGCCGTTGTTGCGGAGGGTGACCTGGAGCTGGACGGTCTCGCCCGGATCGGGCCCGTTCCCTCCGTCGTTGAAGAAGGTCCAGTTCTCCGCAGCCAACGCGGGAGCGACGACGTCGACCTCGACGAGCGAGTGCCAGTTCCCTTGCGGCGACGACGCGTCGAGCCCGAACCGGATCACGTGGCCGTGCGGACATCCGGGCGCGACGACGAAGTCGAAGTCCTCCGCGCACCACGCGGTGCCGGCGGCGGGAATCGTCCCGAAGTCCTCGCTGTTGTCGAGGATCGCGACGAACGGATCGTCTTCCGTAAGAACGGCCGTCACCGACGTGGCGGACGAGGCGGCGTAGTTCCGGAGCTGCACCTTGAGCTCGATCGTCTCGTTCGGGTTGACGATGCCGTCGCCGTTCCCCGAGCTTCCGCCCGACGCGTCGTCGTCCACTTGGACGGCCACCGCTCCGACGTGGTTGTTTCCGGAGATCGTCACCGTCCCGAGATACGCCTTCACGTTGTGTTTCGTCACCGTGAGGAGCATGCTGCCGGAGGTCGTGTTGGAGAGCGGGAGCTCGACGGTCCCGTTCTCTTTCGTGTAGCCGACGGAGTATGTCTCGCTCCCCTTCCAGGCGCACACGACGGCGTCCGCCACCGGCGAGCCTCCCTGGGTCACCGAGACGATGATCGAGTTCGCTCCGATCGCGAGCGTCGAGGAATGCGCGACGTCGACCGTCGCGGGAACCCCGGTCCAGATGTCCACCGCCGGATCGCCCATCAGGTTCATCCAGTGACTGGTCCAGTGCGCGGTGTTCGGCTGCGAGCTGTTGTAGTTCAGATATAGCTCGAGGCGCCCGCGGTCGAGCGCGGCGCCCATCGTGTAGAGCTTCTGGCGGAGAAGCCCGTGGAAGATCCCGTAATAGAGGCAGTTGTTGTAGCGCGTGTGGGTGCCGAGCGTCGCCATCCCGATGGCGCCGATCCCGCCCTTCATGGTGATCGGGGTGCCGAGCGAGCCGGCGCGGAGGAAGCCTTCCGATCGGGACGTTCCTGAGGCGAACGTTCCCGTGTCGCAGGTGATGATGACGACAAAGGGGAGCTTCCACCCGTTCGAGAGGGCGTAGGTGTTCGAGTTGGACCACTGGCTCATCTGGTAATAACCGCGGTAGCCGAAGAAGGTGTCGCCTCGGTTCAGAGCGGTCGACATGCCGCTGATCCACGGCGACTGAAAGACGGTGTCCACGGCGGTGTAGCCCTCATGGAACGCCATGTTCCGGACGCTCCGGCCGGCCTCGATGCAGCTTGGGCCGGATGTGGTCGGGTCGCCCACGACCGCGCCGCGCGGGAACCATGTCGTATCGGTCATGTACGGATCGCGCTCGTAGCCGATGATCTTGCGCACGATGATGGAAAGCTCGGCCATCGTGCTGTAGGAAAGGCGGCCGACGTGGACGTCGGGAAGGTAGTCCCCGCCGGCGAGCTGCGCGTAGGGGAGATCCCCGCAGCCGTTGTATCCGCTCATCGATTCGTACCACGTCGGCATCACATCGGCGTCGCCGACGAGCACGACGTACTCGAGCGAGACGTTCGGATCGTTGTACACATTCTGGATGTAGCTCTTGATCTGGCTCGAGGTGGTTCCGGTCTGTGCGGTCGTCACAAGCGTGACCGGCCATCCCTTCCGCTTTCTCCACTCGACCCAAGAGGCGAGCGTGTCGAGGACCGCCTGATTGTTCGCGGCGATCGCGAGGATCGTCCCCGGCGCCACATCCCGCTGAGGAAAGAGCGCTTCGTAGTTCAGGACGAGCTCCTCGTATGCCGCGTCGAATGAAGACGGGATCGGTTTCGCCGCGACGGCCGCCTTCGACGGAGCGCCCCCCTCGATCGAGACCTCGACATCGAGGCGCCGCGCGATCTTCAACGTGCGCGACGCGGGATCGTAGCGGATCGGGCGGAACGTGAGGGGGACGACGCGGAGATCGCGGAACATCGCCGGCTCGCCGACGATCACGTCGACGCCGTCGTCGGGAACCTCGCGCGCGTACGCATCGGCGTCGTAAGCGAACGGGGACGGCTCGCTCTCGGAACCGGGTTGCACGGGGAGAAGGAGAACGCCCGTTTGCGTTTCCTCGTCGAGGCGGGTCGAGCGGACGCGCACCGCCGCTCCCTCCGGAACGGCGATCAAGCGCGGGAAGACGGGGATCGCGGGCTCTCCCTCGCGCCCTTCGTAGCCGCAGCCGGGGATCTCGATCGCCTGGAACGAGCGGAGGCCGAAATCGACGTCCGTCCTTCCGATATCGGGAACCTCGACGACGAAGCGAACCTCCCCCCCGTCGGCGGATGTCAACCGAATCTCGGGACCGCTTCCGATCGGCTCCGCGAGCGGATCGGTCGGAGCTCCGACGGCGAGAGAAGCGATGAGACCGACGGCGATGAGCAATCCTACCGCAACGCGACGCATGGACACCTCCAGCGGCTTGTGCGCAGGTTCCCCACCCGCACAAACCCTCGAACCCAGCAATAGTTGAACAGGAGACAAATCGCCTCCTGCATGCACGGCGACGACCGGGCAAGGGGGGAGACAGCGCTCGGACCGATCACCGGTCGGCACGATTATAGCATAAGGCCATGAAGCATAACAGAATAACTTTGAGGCTCTTCGCCCGGTCCGGCCCGCGATCCGATGCGCCAGAACACGCTTCCCTTATCAAGGAAGGCTATGCTATAATGCCACTTACTGAGATGGACGCCCGGCGGGATCCCTGGTGCCCAGCGGATTGGGTCGGACCAAGATCCTTGCATCCTGTTGGGATTCCTTGAGTTGCCCGGCGACCGCCTCGGCGGAACGCGCTCCCCCGCGAAACGAACCCTAACTTGGGAGATCCTCCGATGAGATGTTGGCTCGGACTCTCGCTCGCGCTTCTCGTTTCCTCCTCCATTCACGCAGCCGTTATCCACGTGCCCGGCGATTACACGCTCCTTCAGGCGGGGATCAACGCGGCGAACTCGGGCGACACGGTGATGGTCGCCGCGGGGACTTACGATTCCCTCTTCTACCCGCCGGGAGCGGACACGACCCGCTGCGTGGCCTACATGAAATCCGGGGTGACCCTTCTTGGAGCGGGGATCGGGCAGACGATCATCGACGCGCAGAATCAGGGACGCGGGATCTACTGCTACGGCGTCGCGACCGGGAAGATCCAAGGCTTCACGATCCGAAACGCGTTCGCGCAGCTCTTCGGATCGGGGATCTACTGCACGCAGGGTTCCTCGCCGGCGATCACCGACTGCCGCGTGGTCGATTGCGGCGACGGCGGGATCATCTGCACGTACAGCTCGAGCCCCGACATCAGCTACTGCTCGATCATCGACAACGTTTATAAGGAAGGCGGCGGGCTCGTGACGGAGGACGGCTCGTCCCCCCACGTCCGGCATTGCACGATCCGCGGGAACTCCGCGCCGTCGGGGGGCGGGGTCTTCATCCGCTCCCAGTCGGCTCCGGTCTTCGAGGATTGCGTGATCGACAGCAACTTCCTCACAACGATCAACGGGAGCGGGGGAGGCGTCGGCATTCGCGGAGCGTCCCCGACGTTCCGCCGGTGCGCAATCACGCGGAACACGTCGACCGGCCCGGGAGGCGGGTTCGACATCCGCGATGAGGCGGTCGTTGTGATCGATTCGTGCGCGATCCTGGACAACACGGCCGGCAACGGCTACGCTCCCGGCGGCGGCCTCTTCTGCGAGCTCTCCGCTCTTACGCTCACGAACAGCACGATCGCCGGAAACCAGGTGCCCGGCACGGAAGAGATGTCCGACGGGGGCGGTCTCTTCATCTTCTTCGCGGACGAAAGCTACCCGGTGACGATCCGCGGCTGCACGATCGCGGACAACACGACGAAGACAGGCGGGCGCGGCGCCGGGATCTACCTCTTCTACGGAAACGCGACGATCGACAAAACGATCGTCGCCTTCAACACGAACGGACACGGGATATACTGCGACGAATCGACGCCGAACGTGAGCTGCACCGACATTTACGGAAACAGCGGGGGGAACGCCGTGTGCGGCACCGACGCCGGCGGCAACTTCTCCGCCGATCCCCTCTTCTGCGACGCGGGCGCGGGAGATTTCTCGCTCCGGTTCGGCTCGCCGTGCCTTCCCGGAAACCACCCGAACGGCGCTGCCTGCGGACTCATCGGCGCGCTCGGTCTCGGGCCGTGCAACTCGGGCGTCGGGGGCGGCGCATCCGAAGCGAGCCTTCCCCTCTCCACGCGCGCAGAGCCGAACCCGTTCGGGGCGGGCACGACGATCCGCTTCGGGATCGATCGGAACGGCCCGATATCGCTCGCGGTGTTCGACCTCGCGGGGCGGCGCGTGCGTCTCATCCAAGAAGGCGAGATGCCGGCGGGGCTGCACCAAGCGGAATGGGACGGACGGGACGACGCGGGAAGGCCGGTGCCCAGCGGGGTCTACTTCTACCGCCTGGAGGAAGAAAGCCGAGCGAGATCCGGACGCCTCGTTCTCACCCGATAGGGCGATCCCCCGGAAGATCCGCGCTTGGTGATTCCGGGCGGCGCGTTGTATCGTAACGAAGCCCTATTGGAGGAGTGCGATGCTGAGCCAGTCTGCCGCCACGAGATGCTTGGGATTCCTCTTGGCCGCCGCGATCATCGCCCCCGTTCTCGCGGGTGAGCCGGCGGCCTTCTCCCCTGGCCGAACGACCGAATCCGCTCGGGTGGAGATCCGCCCGCTCCCGGACGAGGCCGAACGTCCGATCCTTCGTTTTCTTCCCCTCCCGCCGGGCGCGTCCGAACCCGTGATCGCGCATGAAGACGCGGCCGCGGGCGGCATCTCCCTCGGCGAGCCGATGATCGCGCGCGGGACCGTTCTCCTCCCCATCGTTGTCCGCTCCGCGCCGGGAGGATCGGCGAAGGATCTTCCGGAGATCGTTTTCGATATCAACTATCGACGCGATCCCGCGAAGACGCACTCCTCGAGCTCCGCGCGATTCGGACGCGGCTCCCTCTCCTCGCTTGGCAAGCTCCTCGCCAGCGGGGAGACCCTGCTCGCCCCGTCCGAGGAAGAAGGAAGCTACCTCATCGTCTCCGCCCCCGAGCTTCTCCCCGCGGTCGAGCCGCTCGCGCGATGGAAGCGCGAGATGGGCTTCGAGGTAATCGTCGTCTCGACCGCCGAGACCGGCGTCGGGAACAGCCAGATTCTGTCGTACGTGAGAGACCTCTACGAGAACTCGGACCTTCCGCCCCTCTACCTCCTTCTCGTGGGCGATGTCGATCAGGTTCCGGGCTGGGATTACCACCAGAGCGTGTCCGATCATCCCTACGCCCTACTCGACGGGGACGACTTTCTTCCGGATCTCTACGTGGGGCGCCTCTCCGCGCGAACGATCCAGCAGGCGAACACGATCGTCGCGAAGATCGTCGGCTATGAGAAGGACCCTTACCGCGCCGACCCGTCCTGGTTCTCGCGCGCGCTCCTCGTCGCGGGGGACTTCAGCTCCTCGACGCCGGTCCCCGTGTCTCGATGGTGCCGCGAGCTCCTGTACGGAATCGGTTTCGCAGCCGTCGATACGGTTTTCTTTCCCCCCCATTGGGCGACCGCGCCTCCGTTCATCCGCGCCTCGATCGACCGAGGGGTCTCTCTGGTCAGCTACCGCGGGTGGGCGTACGGGTGGCGCGGCTGGGAGCCCCCGAAGTTCACCGTGGACCACATCCCCTCTCTCTCCAACGGATGGATGCTCCCCGCGGTCTTCAGCTTCGTCTGCGAGAACGGGAACTTCGCCGTGGCGGAGTGCTTCGGCGAGGCGTGGATCCGCGCGGGGACGCCGGAAGTCCCGAAGGGAGCGGTCGCGTTCCTTGGGAACAGCGAGCACTGGTCGCACACGAGACACAACGACGCCGCGGCGATGGGCGCGTTCGACGCGATCGGCGGCGAGGGCATCCACAGGCTCGGCGATATCCTCAATGCATCGAAGTTCGAGATCTATCGGGAATTCCCCGACATGATCTATTACGACAGTTTGGGGATCGACGGAAATCCGTTCGCCGACAACTCGGTCGAGTTCTACTTCTATATCTACAGCCTCCTCGGCGATCCCTCGCTGGAGCTCCGTCTCGGGCCCCAGAGAGAGATCGCGATCGCGAGGCCGGACACGATCGTCAAAGGGAGCAACACCTATTTCGTCCGTGTGACCGACGCGGGTGGAGCCGTTCCGATCGCGGGAGCGAGGGTCGGCCTCTCGCAGGCGGGAAACCGGCTCGCCTCGGCCTTTACCGACGCGGCCGGCGAGGCGCGGTTCCTCGCGGACTTCTCGAACGACGCCGCACCGGTCGTGATCACCGTGACCGGCAAGGGTCTCCTTCCCCTCAGGGACAACGTGACGGTCGTCGGCAACCGGACGCATCTCGGTCTCGCCGCGATCGCGGTCCGCGACGACGGGACGGGCGCGAGCGCGGGGAACGGAGACGGGAACCCGAATCCGGGGGAGACGCTGGAGATCCGCGCGACGCTTCGGAACCTCGGCTCCTCCGCGGCGACCGGAGTGCAGGCATCGCTCACCGCCCTCTCGACCGGATCGATCGTCGAGACCGCGACCGCCTCTTTTCCGGACATCGCGCCCGGAGCCGCGGCGGCGGCCGTCGCCCCCTGGGTGGTTCGCGTGAACGGAGATGTCGAGGACGGCCGCGTTCTTCGGTTCCTTGTCCGGGCTTCGTCGGGAGGCGTCGAGACGGACAATGCTTTCGATCTCAAGGTCCGCTCGCACGACTTCCGGTACCAGGCGCATCTCCTCGGCGAGGACGGCGTGCTCGATCCGGGAGACACGCTCGCCCTCTCCGTGACCGTGCGGAATGGGGGATCGGCCGCGGCGCCCGCGACGAGCCTCGTGCTCCGGAGCGGGACCGCGGACCTCGCGATCGTCCTCGACTCCGCATCGAGCCTCGGCCCCCTCGGCATCGGCGCGTCGGGAACCGCCGCGATTCCCTTTACGGTTCATGCGACGGACAGCGCCGCCGTCGGGCAGGGAGCGGTCTTCACCCTCGCCGCGACGACATCCGGAGGGATCGTGCGGACGACGAGCTTCACGATCGCCGTCGGCACGGCGACCCACCGCGCACCGCTCGGCCCGGACGCGCACGGCTACTACGCCTACGACAACTCGGATACCGACTACCCCGAAGCGGCGCCGCTCTACGAGTGGGTCGAGTGTTCCTCGGAATACGGAGGGAACGGAACGAACCTGAACCTCGGCGACAACGGCTTCGCGATCGAAACGCTCCCCTTCCCGTTCACGTACTATGGGGAGACCTACCGGAGGATCCTCATCTCGGACAACGGGTGGGCCGCGTTCGACACGATCCCATCCTACGATTTCTACAACTGGAGCCTGCCGAACCGATACGGCCCCGCCGCCCTGATCGCCCCGTTCTGGGACAACCTCGATCCGGACAAGAAGTACGAAGGCGCGCGCGTCGGGGACGGCGTGTACGTCTTCTCCGACACGGCGAACCAACGCTTCGTCGTCGAGTGGAGCCGCCTCGGAAACCTCCGCCCGCATCACGAGAACCGGACCGACTATGACGAGCTGCAGACCTTCCAGATGATCCTCTACGACCCGGTCCGCCACCCAACGCCGACGGGGGACGGCCCGATCCGATTCCAATACAAACAGATCGTGAACAACGATTTCGATCGGATGTACGCGAGCGTCGGCATCGAGGACCGGAGCGAGGCGATCGGCCTCGAGTACTGCTACACGAACCTCTATCCGGCTTCCGCGGCCCCGCTCTCCGCGGGCCTCGCGATCGAGTTCACGACGAGGCCGCCCCGCTATCGACCGTTCCGGCTGGAGAAATTCCGCGCGGAGCGGGATGAGAACGGCGTGCGGCTTGGGTGGGAGCCTTGCGACGATCGCCCGAGAGGATCCACCGTCGTCTATCGGACGGACACGGAAGGCGAGCGCGCGGCGCTGCCCGGGGGAGTGCTCCCCGCCTCCGCCCGCGCGTTCCTCGACCGGGAGGCGCACCCCGATTCCTCCGCCGTCTACTGGATCGGATCGCTCGATCCGGTGGGGAATGAAACGCTTCTCGGTCCGTTCGCCTACTCGGGAAGGGGCGCGCCGGCGGCACTCGCGCTCTTGTCGCTCGGGCCGAACCCCTCGCGCGGCTCCTCGATCGTGAGGTACATGCTTCCCTCCAAGGAGAACATCAAGCTTCGCATCTATACGATCTCCGGCCGGGTCGTGAGGACCCTGATCGACGGCGAGACAAACGGCGGGAGCGGAACGGCCGTCTGGGACGGGAGGGACGATCTCGGACGCGAGGCGCCGAGCGGGGTCTACTTCGCCCGGCTGGAAACGGAACGCGAGCGGCGCGCCGTGAAACTACTTCTACTTCGTTAGGGAATGCGGGTGAGCGGATCGCGCCCTCTTCGAATGTTCGTCGGCCGTGGAGGTCTTCTCTCCTACGCTTTCCTTTTCGCGCTCGCCGCGAAGGCCGAAGCGGACTCGTTCGATGCCGTGACGAGCGGCCCGCCGGCGGTTTCGCTCGCGACCGCGGGACGCATGGGGGACGAGGAGGATCCGGCCGCGGCACCGCCGAAGAAAGCCGCGCCGGGTAAGAGCGCCAAAGAGACGAAAGAGGGACACGATCTCCGCGTCTCGGGGCTCTTCGCTCTCCGATTCGAGTACGACGACAACATCATCCACTACTCGGACGTGGACCTCTTGGTCTTCTCCACCCAGCCGAGCTACGGCAAATACTCGATCACGCAGGCGGGGGATTGGATCCCCCGGCCGAGACTCGACCTCACCGCGCGTTCCAAGGCGCTCACCGGCCGGGACCTCGAGGCACAGCTTCGCCTCACGAGCTGGCGCTATGTCGAGAACGCCTTCAAGAGCAACGAGTCGTATCAGCTCCGCCTGAAGCACCCGGGATTCGGGAAGGACAACTTCCAGCTCACGTTCTATCATGCGCCGATGTCTTATATTCGAAACTTCCGCGACCGGCCGCCGTTCACGTCCAAAGCCGCACCGCTCGCGTACACTGATTTCTCCTATACGTCGACTTCGGTCACGCTGAGCTATTGGCGCCGCCTCGCCTCCGTCCTCGAGGGGAAACTCGACGTGAAGCGCTCCTGGCGGTATTTCAACCAAGCCTTCATGGAGAACGATACGTGGGAGTGGCGCACCGGAGGTTCTCTCACCTGGCGCGCGATCGGCCCCCTCAAGATCACGGGCTCGTACGACTACACCGACGCGAAGGGGCGGGGAGCCGATTCCGCGGGCGAGACCATCGAGGCATCGGACAACGGCGATCCCTCCTTCGTGAGAGACACCTACGGGCTCGACTTCTCTCTCGGCTCGCGCAAGGGATTCCTCCGCGTGAACGATCTCACGGTCGGAGGCGAGTACCAGGCTTTCTACTTCACAAGTCGAAAACGGGCGGATCTGGATCCGCTCCACGTCGGACGCAAAGACGAGGTCCGCCGGGCCGAGATCACGTTCCGAACCGTCCCGGTCGTGGGAGCCGCCTCCCTCGAGGGAGGTTATCGCTACACGAAGCGCTCCTCCACCGCAGTCGAGGTCGCGGTCGGCATGGATATCGGAGAGGAGAAGGACTACACCGACAACCGAACTTGGTTCGGCATCGAGATACCGTTCTAGGAGGAACTTCGCTCATGAAGAATCAGGGTGGACGGAAGCCGGGGTGGAAAAGGTGGGGAGCGCCGGCGGCGGCCCTCCTTCTCCTCGCCGGCTGCGGCGAGCAGAAGCTCTACAGGCCTCCGACCGCACCGATCCAAGTGATCGGGAGGCTCAAGCTCCCGAGCGAGGCGCAGGACGTCTCGGTTCTCGGCGAGACGGCGTTCGTGGCCGGCGGGCAAGCGGGCCTTCACATCGTCGACCTCTCGGATCCCCGGCAGCCGGTCTTTCTCAAGACGATCGACACCGTGAAGTTCGCGGAGACGGTGAAGGCGGCGAGCACCGCGTTCGGCGGGAGCGTGGTGGACATCGCCTTCGTCGTCGAGGGGACCGAGGGGATCACGACCTACGATGTGTCCGATCCCTCGAATGCCTTCTCCTTCAACCAGGGAACCACCGCGGTCGACGGAAACGGGATGTTCGTCGAGCTTCCGGACGATCCGTCCGAGCCGTACGTGGTCTACCTCGCCGAAAGCTGGAAAGGGATGCGCATCTTCGAGTCGAGCCCGGCGACGCCGGGGCTTCTCGCGTACAACGGCGTCTTCGCCGACACGCGGGGCTTCGCGCGCGGGGTCGCGGTCCGGGACGGCTTCGCTTACGTGGCCGACGATGAGATGGGGCTCGCGATCCTCGATGTCCGCACGCGCTTCCTCGGCTCGGTCCAGGTCGTCTCCTCGTGCGACACGGACGGATACGCCCGCGGGGTGGCGGTCGAGGGGAACTACGCCTTCCTCGCCGACTACCACGGGGGGCTCGTCGTGATGGAACTCGTCGACGGGACGAACGCCTCGGGAGAGAGAATCCCGGTCCCTATCCTCGCCGCGACGCTCGCTCTCGGCGGACGGAGCCAATCGATCGTCGTCCGGGACGGCCTCGCGTTCCTCGCCGCGCAGGACGGCGGCGTTCATGTCGTCGACGTGTCGATCCCCTCCTCGCCCGAGTATCTCGGAACCGTCGTCACGCCCTTCGCGAACGGACTCTCGGTCGCAGAGAACGGCCTCGTGGTCGTGAGCGACCGCGACGAGGGGCTTCTCGTCCTCGGAGGACTCGGCGAGTTCGACGACGTCATGCCGCCGTCGAAAGTCTGGACGCTCGACGCCGCCGCCGCTTCCTCGAACGCGATCCGGCTCGAATGGACCGCTCCGGGAGACGACGGCCTCTCCGGAAACGCATCGGAGTACGACATCCGCTTTCGCACCGGACCGATCGCCTCTGCGGAGGATTGGGATTCGGCCGCTGCGTGCGCGGGTGAACCCTACCCCTCAAAGCGGCGGACGAAGGAGCGGTTCTGGGTGGACGGCCTCGCGCTCGGCACTGAATACCGTTTTGCACTCCGAACGTCCGACGAGGCGGGGAACTGGTCCCCGATCTCGAACCTCGCGGAGAAAGCGACGACCTTCACCAATGTTCCTTGCGCGGTGACCGAGTGGAAGGTGACGCCCGGCGTCGGCGCGCCCGGCACGAACTTCATCTTCGAAGTGATCTACACGGACTGGGACGGCGATCCGCCCGTGGAGGCGACGATCGTCCTCGACGGGACCTCGGACACTCTCGACTACGTGAGCGGGAGCATTCGCGACGGCGCTTTGTACCGATTCGCGAGGGTCCTGGACGACTGGGGACAGCACGAACACTTCTATCGGTTCGGCGACGGCCGCCATCCGCCGGTCGTGACGAACGTGATCGCGGGTCCCGGGGTCGGGTACGTGTTCACGATGGGGAGCCCCGCGAACGAGCGCGGCCGGGACATGGACGAGGTGCTTCACGAGGTCGCCCTCACGCGCGAGGTCTGGTTCTCCGATCACGAGGTGACACAGGCGGAGTACGAGACCGTGACGGGGACGAACCCCTCCCGCTTCCGCGGCGGCGGTTTCCCGGTCGAGAACGTGAGCTGGTACGACGCGGTTCTCTATTGCAACACGCGCTCGCGAGCCGAGGGCTTCGCCGAGTGCTATTCGATCCAAGGGGCGAACGTCGTCTGGAACGAAAGCGCGGACGGCTACCGGCTCCCGACGGAGGCAGAGTGGGAACGCGCATGCCGCGCGGGGACGAACACGGCGTTCTTCGGCGGCGATCTCACGAACGAGGGGTGCGGTCTCGATCCGGTTCTCGACCCGATCGGCTGGTACTGCGGGAACTCCGCGCGCGCACCCCACGCCGTTCGCGGCAAGCAGCCGAACGCATGGGGCCTCTACGACATGCACGGAAACGTCTGGGAGTGGTGCTGGGACTGGTACCAAACCAATCTCGGGACAAGCATCGCCATCGATCCGAAGGGACCGGAAACCGGCTCGCAAAAGGTCGTGCGAGGCGGGTCTTGGTACTATTTCGCGCGCGAGTGCCGTTCCGCGGCGCGCGCCCCGTACTGGCCGAACTCGCGGGACGACGTCGTCGGGTTCCGCGTGGTCCGCACCCTGGTCGAGGACTGAACCTTGAGTCGGAGCGAGCGATTTCACTTCATCGATCAGTTCCGCGGGCTCGTCGGCGTCCTCATGCTCCTCGGGCACAGCTCGTACTACTTCAACGCGGTCTGGAGATACCTCGACCCGATCGACCCGGTCTTCGACAACTGGCCGCAATTCGCGCTCCGCTATCTCGGGTACATCTGCGCGCCGGGCTTCCTCATGATGAACGGCGCGATGGTCTGGTACTCGTACACGAAGCGCCGCGGAGCGGGAGACGCCGACTGGAGCGCGCGCTGGCACCTCATCCAGCGCGGCCTCTTCCTCGTTCTCGTACAGATGACGTGGGTGAACTCCTCGTGGGGGGGCTTCGCGGAGTTCAAGCCGGGGCATCTCGGCATCATCGCGTGCATCGGGCTCGCGATGGTCTTTCTCACGCTCTTCGTGGATCGCCCCTGGCCGTTCCGCCTCGGGATCGGGCTCGGGCTCTTCGCCGTTCATCCGCTCCTCCTTCGGATCTCGTACGATCCGTCGATCATGAATATCCAAACGATTCTCATGCAAACCTTCGTCGATTCCGGCGAGTTCAACAAGTACCCGGTCCTTCCGTGGCTCGGTCTCGCCGCGATGGGCTCGGTGATGGCCGAGGGATGGATCTGCGGCTGGAAGACGGCGGACCGCCGCGTGCTCATGGGGCTCGGCATCGGGATCGCGGCGATTCTCCTGGCGACCTTCGTCCGCCTCGGGCGGGGCTACGGGAACCTCTTCCCGTTCACCTCACTCGGCGCGTACTCCTTCTTCATCGATCAGAAGTACCCGCCGAGCCTCTACCACAATTTGTGGTTCTTCGGGTCGGTGTCGATCGGCGTGGCGGCGATCACGGCGATCGGGAGATGGGCGCCGAAGCTTCCCGCCGTTCTCGGGATCGTCGGGCGTGTTCCCCTCTTCTTCTACTGCGTGCACATCGGGATCCTCGGCGTCTTTTCGAAGCGCATCGGGATCTACTACCGCGAAGGGGGAGTGGCCGCCTCGCTCGTCGGATTCGCGCTGATGCTCGTCGTGATGCTCCCCCTCGCCGCCTGGTTCGGCGGCGTGAAGAGGCGGAGCAAGAACTACCTCATCGGGCTGATCTGATGGAGAGAAGGAACTCGACTATGCGAAGGGGAAGGACGGCGATCGGAATCCTCGCCCTCGTCGCGGCGGCTCTCGTCTTCTCCTGCGCTTCTCGAGAGGAGACGCCGACGGTGCGGGAGGATTCCACATTGGTGTATCCGTCGCGGAAGGCGGGCGGGGTCGGGGCGCGCATCACGCTCTACGAGAAACGATCGACCAAGAGCGGGAAGCTCCTCGGGGAAGGCCGCCTCTTCACGATGGGCGAGGACGAGAAGGTGCGCGCGCTCGTGGAGATCGAGAACGGCCGCGCGCTCGGCGAGGCTCCCCTCCTCTTCCACCTCGTATGGCTCGACCCGAAGGGGAAGTCGATCTACACGAAGCGGATCGACCAGCATCCCGGCGACCCGACGGAACCCCTGGAGGGCTCGATTTCGATTCCGCCTGACAAACGCGAGCCGGGACTCTACACTCTCCGTGTCTACCTCTTCCGCGAGCTCATCGCAGAGAAGACGTTCGAGGTACGACGAAAGGAATAGACGCCCGATCCCCCGCACCCTCCGTTTCGGCGGAAGCGACACGCGGAGGACCTTGGAACGAGGCATTGGGCGGCTCGACGGAAAGCGCCATGTGGGTCCTCCTCCTCCTCATCGCGATCGTTCTCGTCTACTGGGGGATCGAGGCGGTTCGGCTCCATCGCGCCCTTCGCGCGATCCCGATTCGTATTCACGTGAACGGGAGCCGCGGGAAGTCGTCGGTCACGCGCCTCCTCGCGGCCGCTCTCCGCGAGTCGGGGATGCGGACGGCGGCGAAGACGACGGGGAGCAGGGCGCGCTACATCCTTCCGGACGGGAGCGAGGAACCGCTCATCCGGCTCGGCTCTCCCAACATCTGCGAGCAGGTCGGGGTCCTCGACCGTGCGCGCCGCGAGAAAGCGGAAGCGATCGTGATCGAGTGCATGGCGGTCCGCCCGGACATCCAAGTGATCGCGGAGGACGGCATCGTGCGCTCCACGATCGGCGTGATCACGAACGTGCGCGCCGACCATCTCGACGTGATGGGGCCGACGGTCGCGGATGTGGCGTATGCTCTCTCCGCCACGCTTCCGCGCAAGGGGTTCGCCGTCGTTCCGCCCACGCACCACGTCGATGTTCTGCAGGAACAGGCCGACGCCCGCGGGACGCACCTCGAGATCGCCGATCCGAGGAGCCTTCCGGAAGGCGCGATGAGCGGGTTCGCGTATCTCGAGCACGAGGAGAACGTAGCGACCTGCCTCGCGGTCACGAGGAAGCTTGGCATTCCCGACGAAGCCGCGCTCCGCGGCATGTACCGCGTGATCCCGGATCCCGGCGCTTGCACAAGCTGGACGATCGAGCACGCGGGACGCACGATCGAGTTCCACAACATCTTCGCCGCGAACGATCTCGAGTCGACCGCTTCGGTCTGGAAGCGCCTCGGGCTCGATCGGAGCGGGGACGGGCCGACGGTCGCGCTTCTCAACCTCCGCGCCGACCGCGTCGATCGGTCGGTCCAGTTCGCGGAGGCGGTGGAGCAGCTCATCCGCGCCGACCACTACGCGATTGTTGGCGATACGAGCGACCGCGTCCTCCGGCGCTATGCCAGGCGCGTCCCCGCGGAGCGCCTGCACGCGCTCGGGAAGATGTCGCCCGGCGAGGTCTTCGACCGTCTCGCCGCGATCGGCGAAGGGACTCTCCGGGTCGGCGCGATCGGCAACATCGGCGGGATCGGCCACGAGATCCTTCAATACGTCTATCAAAGGAGACGGGAAGCATGTTGATCGCCGAAGCGATCGGTCTCGGGCTCGTCGCGAGCCTCTTCTTCGTCGAGGCGGTCGGCTTCGCCGCCGGCGGCTTCGTGGTCCCCGGCTACATCGCGCTCTTTCTCGATTCGCCCCTCCGCCTTCTCGGAACGGTGCTCGCCGCGACCGTCACGTACCTCTGCATGCGCGTCGCGGGCCGTTTCCTTCTCATCTACGGAAGGAGAAGCCTCGTGCTCGCGGTCCTTCTCGGGTTCGTGTTCGGCGCGCTTACCTCGCGTATGCCTCGGATCGGCGCGCTCGATGAACAGGGGGCGCTCACCGCGATCGGCTTCATCATCCCCGGTCTTCTCGCGTATTGGATGACGCGGCAGGGGATCGTACGGACGCTCTCCTCGATGCTCGTCGCGGCGACTTTGGTCCGGTTCGCCCTCATCATCATCCACGGAGGTGCCCTTCTTGAAACGCCTCTTCTCTAGGGCGATTCCGTGGACGCTCCGCGCGGATGTTCTGCTCGTCGCGCTCGCCGTGATCGGCATCGGCTTCCAATGGCTCGCCGAGTCGACCCGTCGCCTCGCGCCGCAACCCCACATCCAGGAGAAGATGGCGGCGGCGACGCGCACCGTGCGCTGCTTCGAGGCGATCCGCCAGTACCGCATGGGAAGCCCCTCCTCCGCCGACGTCGAGAACGATCCCGAGGGGAGCGGCCTCATCGGGCAGGAGTTCACCCTCACGACCACCGACCGCGGCGTCCTCGAGTCGAAGCTGACGTCGGTCAACCCGAACTTCGCCGCGCTCTTCATCGACTACTTCCACGAGCTCCGGCTCCGCCCCGGCGACCCGGTCGCGATCGCGATGACCGGGTCGTTTCCCGCGCTCAACATCGCCGTGCTCGCCGCGGCCGAGGAGCTTCGTCTCCGCGCGATCCCGATCACTTCGGTCGGCGCGAGCATGTGGGGCGCGAACGACCCGCGTTTCACCTGGCTCGACATGGAGAAGCTCCTCAATGAGCGCGGACTTCTTCACACACGAAGCGTCGCCGCGTCGATGGGCGGGAGCAACGACCGGGGCCGCGGCCTCTCCCCGCGAGGCAGGGAGCTTCTCCGGGAAGGGATCAAGCGAAACGGCGTTCTCTTCATCCACGAGCCGACGCTCGACGAGTCGATCCGCCTCCGGACCGCGATCTTCGATCGGGAAGCGGAGCCGCTCGGGGTCAAGGCGTACGTCAACCTCGGCGGGAGCTCGGCGAGCATCGGCACGAGCCTCGGGGGGACGCTGATTCCGCCGGGCGTCAACCGGAGACTCAGGACTTACAATTGGACCCAGCGGGGCGTGCTTCATCACTACGCCGCCCGAGGGGTCCCGATCATTCACGTCTTGCAGATCGAATCGATCGCCGAGATCCACGGTTTCCCGATCGCGCCGGAGGAAATCCCCGCGATCGGAGAGGGGCAGATCTTTCACCAACAGGTGTACGATCTCCGAATCGTGGTCCCGGCGTTTCTGACGTTTCTCCTGCTTTGCTTCGGGGTCCTGCGCTCCCGCCACCGCGCGGCGCTCATGGCGCGCGAGGAGAGCGCCCTCAGAACTCCGGCGAGCGTGGAGGCGCCTCTCCAAAGGAGCAGCTGATGAGGATCCCCCTGTCGTCTCTCAACCGGCTTTTCGGGG
>Ga0194127_10000404_pt1 | contig 69310 bp, 55 predicted proteins | sample TA2KigC100mmetaG_FD_148624 | JGI IMG/M metagenome (GOLD analysis project Ga0194127, IMG submission 148624) | Freshwater microbial communities from Lake Tanganyika, Tanzania - TA2015036 Kigoma Deep Cast 100m | ecosystem: Environmental > Aquatic > Freshwater > Lake | place: Tanzania: Lake... | reverse complement strand
TGGTCTTCGGCACGCCGGGCACGCTCGCGAGGCTGGAGTCGGCGGGGCAGGTGGCGCTGCGGTACAAGGACAACTACAACGGGTCGGAGGGGGCGGTGGCGGGTCTGTGCGACGCGACGGGGCGGGTGTTCGGGCTGATGCCGCACCCGGAGCGCTACCTGGACTGGACGCGGCACCCGTGGTGGACGCGGCTGGACGAGGGGCAGCGCCGCGGCCAGACGCCCGGGCTGCGGATCTTCATCAACGCGGTGGAGGCGGCGCGGTCGGTGGCGGTGTAGGCCCGGTCTCCAGGCGATCGAGCACTTCGCGTGCCGCGCGCGAGGTCCGCGCATCGGGCGCGCGGGAGAGCGAAACCAGGGCGGCGCGGGCCTCGTCGGAATCGAATGGCGGGGCGGCGGCGTTGAACAGCAGAGCGATCGCGAGCAAGACGCCCCTGTTGTGGGCCGAGTCGGGCGTCTGGTCGATGCCCGATGGGTCGGCGTAGTCGGTGAGCGCGGCGAGCACAACCTCGGGCGCGCGCCCGAGGTGTCGAGCGAGCGCCGCAAACGCCGAGCGCTGCACCCAGGGTTGGTCTTCCAGAGCATTGGCCAGTCGCTCGGCCTCATGGGAGGCCAGCGATTCGAGGTGGCCGATGATCTCGGCAGCCAGGGCGCGGACGTCGCTGCGTTCATCGTCGAGGGCCGCGAGGAGGCCGACGCGAAACGACGAGAGCCCGGGCACCGGCCCTTCGACGCCCATGCGCCAGACCAGGATGCGATGATCCAAGGCGGTGGCGCGGACGGCGGGGTCACTCGACGCCAGGAGCGAAGCTTGGCGCAGGACGAGCGCCGTCGCGACGGAACCAAGTTCACCCGGGTCGGCGAAGGGGATCGCCCTGAAGAACACCTCGTCGGTCGGCGGATCCGAAGCAACGGCGAGCGAGCGTCGCCGAAGCCATAGGCTCTGCCATGCCCAAAGCTCCCCGGTTGCGACGCGATGGCTCAGCGCGCCGGGGTTGGGAGCGAAGCTGAATCGCGAGTCGATGAGGCGCTCGGGGAGCCACGGCAGCCCCGCGATCAGGACGGTCGTGGGGACGGCGCCGGCCCAGCCGTAGCGGATGACGCGGGGCGTGGCCAGGAGGCCCAATGCGAGGGCGGCCAGGAGCGCGGAGGCGGCGAGCGAGCGCCGTCGGCGGCGCGGGCGGTACCAGTCGCGGTCGGACGATGACGAGAAGCCGCACTCGGGGCACTGACCCGCCGTGGCAGCCATGGAGTACCAGCACCTGGGGCAGCGGCGCCGTCCTCGGCTGCGGTCGCCGCGGCAGGCCCATGCCGCGAAGACGATGGCGAACGCGATGAGCCCCGTGGCGGTGGCGTGCCAGGCGCCGCTGTCGGAGAGCGCGGACGAGCCGTGGCGCACGAATCGTCCGACGTACACCGCGCCCATGGCGGCGGTGGTGCCCGCGACGATGGCGAGCGCGCCAACGGTAAAGCAGAAGGGGCGTCGGCGGCGGTGGTGGAGGTTGGATTCGGTGGAGGCGTCGTTGAGGCAGGCGGGGCAGCGCGTGCCGTGCTCTGGCTTCATGGGCTGGGCGCACGCCGGGCAGCGCAGGCCGCGCGTGCGGGTGACGGCCCGGGGCAGCACGGAAAGGCCCCAGGCCAGGAGGAAGGCGGCCATGAACCAGAGGACGGCCTGGGGCGTGGGGATGAGGTCGTACCAGCCCGGCATCGGCGCAGGTTATACCGGGGTGGTGGTCGCCCGGTTCCGCACGTGCCCCTCAGGCCCGGGATGAGGCTCCGCGAATCCCGGGATGCCATGATCCCGAGCCCCGCGAGCCGGATCCGCCGGGGCGCGAAGGGGGTGCGTGTCAGACCAGCAGCGTCGCGGGCGACTCGAGGAGTTGCCTGACGGTAGCCAGGTACTGGGCGGCCATGGCGCCGTCGACGACGCGGTGGTCGCTGGACATGGTCATGGCCATGACGTGCCCGGGCACGACCTGCCCGTTCTTGACCACGGGGCGCTCGATGGCGCCGCCCACGGCGAGGATGGCGACGTTGGGCGGGTTGATGATGGCGGTGAAGTGGGCCACGCCGAACATGCCCAGGTTGGAGATGGTGAAGGTGGAGTCGCCCATCTCCTCGGGCGAAAGGCCCTTGGCGCGGGCCTTGTCGGCGAGGCGCTTGGACTCGGCGGAGATCTGGCGGAGGCCGATCTGGTCGGCGCGGCGGATGGTGGCGACGACCAGGCCGCCGCCCTTCTCCTCGGGGAGGGCGATGGCGATGGCGACGTTGACCTCGGCGAGGAGTTCGATCGCCTCGTTGTTGGCGGTGGGGACCCAGCGGCTGTTGACGTAGGGGTGCGAGTGCATGGCCAGGGCGCAGGCGCGGACGAGGAAGTCGTTGACGCTGAGCTTGACGCCCTGCGAGGCCAGCTGCTCGTTGAGCTGCTTGCGCAGGCTGAGGAGCGGGTCCATGTCGACCTCGACGGTGACCTGGTAGTGGGGGACGGCCTGCTTGCTCTCGACCAGGCGACGCGCGATGACGCGGCGCATGTTGGAGAGCGGCACCGTCTTGCCCTTGAGCGCGGCGCCGAGGGGCGGCACGGAGGGGGCGGCGGCAGCGGGCGCGGCGCCCGCGGCCGGCGCCTGACCGACGGCCTGCTCGACGTCGCGCCGGATGATGCGCCCGCCGGGGCCCGAGCCCTGGACGCGTCCGAGGTCCACGCCGGACTCCTCGGCGATCTTGCGGGCCAGGGGCGAGGCGAAGACGCGCCCGCCGTTGCTCGTCGCGGACTCCTCGCGGCGCGGGGCGGCCTTGGGCTCTGCGACGGCGGTGGCGGAGGGCGCGGCGGTCTCGCCCTCGGCCTTGACCGCCGGGGCGGTCTTCGCCGCGCTCGCGGCGGACGCGTCCTCCCCCTTGGCGGCGAGCACGGCGATCACGGTGCCGACGGCGACGGTCTTGCCCTCGGGCACGGCGAGGCTGGCGACGGTGCCGTCGTCGAAGGACTGGAGCTCCATGGTCGCCTTGTCCGTCTCGATGTCGGCGATCACGTCGCCGGAGGACACCTCCTGGCCCTCCCGGACGTTCCACTTGACGACGGTGCCCTGCTGCATCGTGTCCGAGAGGCGGGGCATGGTGATCTCGATGGGCATCGGGAACTCCGGGGAGAGGGCCAGATGGTCAGATGGGCAGAGAGCCATGTTCGGACGGGCGGAGTGTCATCGAGTGCTCGTGGCGGCGTCCGCTCGGCGGGTGCGGGTCAGGATGGCGCCGAGGATCCGCTTGAGTTCCTCGGCCTCGGTGAGCAGCGAAGAGAGCGATGGCTCGGGGCGCCACGCCCGGCGAGAGGCGAGGCGGAGCCAGAATCGACGCTCATTGATCTCCTTGAGCGCGATCCCGACGCACTTGGCGAAGTCCTTGCGGCTCAACGCCTCGTCGGCCTCGAACAGATTCGCCCCAACGCCGGCCCCGGCCCCGAGGACCTGCTCGGACACGCGGCGCGATCGCCCCTCACGCTCGATGTCTTCGGCGAGCCCGACCATCCGGTCGCAGAAGCCTTCGAATCGGGCGAGCAGGTTGGGGTCGAGCCGTCCCATGCGTTCGGTGCCTTCATCTGGCGATCTGCGCCTCTGAGTATCTGGCCCTTTCGCGGTCCGCTCAGGGTCCAGGCGCGACAACGCGCCGCACCGCCGCGACGATCTTGTCCTTGTTGGGGAGGAAGGCCAGTTCGAGGTTGCGGGCGTAGGGGGCGGGGACGTCGTCGGAGTTGACGCGGACGGGCTGGTGGTCGAGGTAGTCAAAGCCGCGCTCGCAGACCTGCGTGACCACCTCGCTGGCGACGCCGGCGAAGGGCCAGGACTGGTCGACGACGACGACGCGCCCGGTCTTTCGGACGCTCGCCAGCACGCTGTCGATGTCGAGGGGGCGGATGGTCCGCATGTCCAGCACGTCGACCTCGATGCCCTGCCTGCCCAGTTCGTCCGCGGCTTCGAGGCAGAAGTTCACGGGGCGCCCGAAGGAGACGAGCGTGCAGGCGTCGCCCTCGCGCCGCAGCGCGGCCTGCCCGAAGGGGATGTAGTACTCCTCCTCGGGGACGTGCCCCTTGTCGCCCAGCATGCGTTCGGACTCGAGGAAGAAGACGGGGTCGTCGTCGACGATGGAGGTCTTGAGGAGGCCCTTGGCGTCGTAGGGGCAGGAGGGGATGACGATCTTGACGCCCGGCACGTTGGAGTAGAGGCCCTCGACGCACCAGGAGTGCGTGGAGCCGAGCTGCCCGCCCGCCCCGTCGTTGCCGCGGAAGACCACGGGGCAGCCCCATTGCCCGCCCGACATGTAGAGCATCTTGGGGGCGTTGTTGAGGATCTGGTCGGCGGCGACGAGGGAGAAGGACCAGGACATGAACTCGACGATGGGGCGCAGGCCGTACATGGCGGCGGCGATGGCGAGCCCGGCGAACCCGTTCTCGCTGATGGGGGTGTCGATGACGCGCTTCTCGCCGAAGACGTCGAGCATCCCCTGGCTGACCTTGTACGCGCCGTTGTACTGGGCGACTTCTTCGCCGATGAGGAAGACGCGGTCGTCGCGGCGCATCTCCTCGGTCATGGCCTCGCGCAGGGCCTCGCGGAACTGGATGAGGCGGTCGCCCTTGCGCGGCGGCAGGGGGCGGGCGAGCAGCTCGTCGAGCGGAGGGCGGGTTCGCTGGCGCGTGGCCGTGTTCATGCGGTGTTTCTCGGGCGGGGCGCCGGCCGCGTGGTGCCGAAGGCGTTATTGGCGATCGGATTCTGGGTCTGTTCGGTGGCGCTCGCCGGCGCGAACCTTAGTCTAGGGGGCGGCGTCACCGGGTTCCGCGCCGCCAGCGTCAGCGGGGGGACGGAGCGTCCAAAGCCGGGAAGGGGAAGGGCGCGGACCGGATCCGCAGGTCGGCCATGAGCCGGCGGGCCTGCTCGAACAAGACGAAGAAGGGCCTGTCGCGGCGGTCGCGGATGAAGGCGAGGGCTTCGGCGAAAAAGAGGTCATGCGCGTCGTGCGTGCCGACGAGGCTGCCCTTGGTGTTGCCCTCGAGGACGACCCTCTCGGCGTTGCGCCGGAGGTGAGTCGGGCAGAAGTTGTGGGCCTGCCGCCGGCAGAGGTAGCCGAAGAACCGGTCGAACCCGTGTCGGTTGGGCTCGCCCTCCGAGCCGGGCGCGCCCAGGCGCCACTTGCCGAACATGCCGGTGGCGTACCCGGCGCCCTTCAGCACGCGGGGCAGCGTCACGGTGCCGGCGGACAGCGGAGCCTGACCCTCCGGCTGCACCTCCCGGTTGTCGCGGATGGGCGCGTGCCCCGTGTGGAGGCCCGTCATGAGCGAGCATCGGGTGGGGGCGCACACGGGCGCCGGGGAGCAGGCCTGCGTGAATCGGGCGCCCTCCGCGGCCATCCGGTCGGGTCGGGGCGTGCGGATCCTCTCCTGTCCGCAGCAGCCCGGCTCTCCCCATCCGAGGTCGTCGGCCATGATGGCGGCGGAGTTGGGGGCCGGCGTGGGCGGCGCGGCGAGGGCCGCCGGCGCCGGAAGCGCCGACGCGATGACGTGGGTGAGCATGGCGACAGGTCATGGTGTGGATTGCGGCTCCGCGAACCGGCGCGTCGCCCGCGCCGATGCTCGGTGCGCGCGCCACCACCCCGGGTGCGTGGCGCGGGGCGTCACGGCCCGGGGTGGCGGGTTGAGGATCCTCTTCAGGAGCCGCGGCGCGTCTGCCCGGCCTCGTTCACCTTGAAGCGGTCGACGAGCGTGCGGAGCTTCTCGGCCTGGGACGAGAGCTGGGTGACGGCCTGGGCGGTCTGCTGGGCGCCCTGGCTCGACTCGCGGCTGATCGCCGTGATCGCCTCGACCGAGCGCGAGATCTGCTCGCTGGCGGCGGCCTGCTCGGTGGCGGCGGCGGCGATGTTCTGCACCATCGTCTGCACGTTGTTGGACGACGCCACGATGCGCTCGAGGGCCTGCCCGGCCGAGTTGGCCAGCTCCACCCCCGTCGAGACACGCTTGGTGCTGTCCTCGATCTGGCGGACGGCGGTGCCCGTGTCGCCCTGGATCTGGCGGATGCTGTTGGCGACCTCCTCGGTGGCCTTGGTGGTGCGTTCGGCGAGCTTGCGGACCTCGTCGGCGACGACGGCGAACCCGCGCCCGTGCTCGCCGGCGCGGGCGGCCTCGATGGCGGCGTTGAGCGCCAGCAGGTTGGTCTGGTCGGCGATGTCGTTGATAACGCCGATGATCTGTCCGATCTCCTCGCTCTTCTTGCCCAGGGCCCCGACGACGGTGGCCGACGAGTTGACCTGCTGGGCGATGGCCTCCATCTCGCTGATGCTCTTGGCGACGACGTCGCCCCCCGAGTTGGCCTCGCGCCCCGACTCGGCGGCGGCCTGGGTGGCCTCGGCGCTCTGCTTGGCGACCTCGGAGACCGACTGCGACATCTGGGTCACCGCCGCGGACACCTGGGAGGTCTGGCTCTCCTGCTTGTTGAGCCCGGCGGCCATCTCCTCGGCGCTGGCGGCGATCTCGGTGCTGGCGGCGGCGACGTCCGCGGCGGAGCGCTTGACCTCGCCGATGATCTGCGAGAGGTTGTCCGCGACCTTGTCGAAGCTCTGTCCCAGCGTGCCGATCTCGTCACCGCGGTTCAGGGCGAGCCGCTGGGTCAGGTCGCCGGCGGCCACGCCCTCGGCCACCTTCACGAGACGGGCGACCGGGCGGGTCAGGAGCGATCGCAGCATGAAGAAGAACCCGGCGAACCCCAGGACCGAGGCCAGCACCGTCACGCCCAGCCCCAGCTTGAAGAAGCCCGCGACCTGCGCGTCCATCTTGTCCAGGGGCATCTTCACCTCGAACGCACCGTGCGTGTCGCCGGGCTTCCAGTTCTCCATCGTGAACCCGAGGATGTCCTTGCCGTCGTAGTTGCCGGCGGCGTCGCGTTGGTCGTACTTGGCGGGGTCGCCGTGGCACATCATGCAGCTCTCGTCGAGCCGGATCGCGCGCAGGTAGTGCAGCGTGTTGGTCTTCGTGTCCACGCCCGAGACGAACTCGGTCTTCCCGTCCTTGGCGGCGGATTCGAGCTCGCGCAGCAGACCCGCGGTGAACGAGCCGGCGGCGGGCTCGTTGGCCTTGTTGCGAGCGTTGAAGGACACGACGTTGAAGTCGATGCCCTCGCGCGTGGCGGCCTCGCCCGCGGCCTGCCAACCGGCGACGACCGGGATGGTCCTGAAGAACCGCGTGGTCTTGTAGTCGCCGTTCGCGGCCACGACCGACCGCACTTCCTCCAGCATGGGCCCGACGTCGAACGTCTTGGAGGATTGGAGTTTGCTCACGTGGTTCTTGGTCTCGTCGGCGACGGCGGTGAAGGCGCCCGCCTTGTCCACGAGCGTCGCCTGGACGTCGCGCGCGTAGCCGGGCAGGAAGACGGCGAAGTTGGCGATGGCGACGATCGCCAGCAGCAGGGCGGTCAGGAGCAGCAGCTTGGTGCCGACGCCGATGGATTTGAGGGTGGCCATGGTCTGAGGATCTCCGGGTGTGTGGTCGAAGCGCCCGCGGGCGTGCAACGACGTCGCGGCCGACTTGGTATCGGAAGCCGCGCCGGCAAAGTTCAGCGCCGGGCCAGAGCTGGACAATGACATCTGGAATCGGGCGCGGTTCTGCGCCCCTTCCGGGACCAACACCGGCCGCGGGACCCGCTCTGCCCGGCGCCGCGGCACGGGCGCCCCTGGTCCGGGGCGCGGCTTCTCCCCCTAATCAGGGGATGCGCCGTCAGAGCAGGGGATTCGCGGCGCCGCGCACATAGTCGCGGGTCGGGCTCATGTTGGGCTGCGGGTTGACGAGCACGTCGCTGTACAGCTCGGCCGCGACGTCCGGCGCCGGCGAGGCCTCGGCGAACTCGACGCCTTCTCGAACCTCGCGCTTCACGTCGGCCTGGAGGGCCTCGAACTCGGTCTCGGTGAGCGCGGGGGACCCGTCCGCCTTCTTGCGCTCGCTGAGCAGGTGGCGCGCGAAGCGGTCGATCGAATCGCGCTCCTTCCACTGCTCGACCTCCTCCTTGGTCCGGTACTTCTGCGGGTCGGACATGGAGTGGCCCTGGTAGCGGTAGGTGATGAGGTTCACGAACCCGGGGCGCTGGGCCTCGCGGCACCTGTCGGCGAAGGGCTTGAAGCGGTCGTAGACGGTCCGGACGTCCATGCCGTCGATCTCGATGGAGTCGATGCCGTAGGCCTTGGCCTTGGCGGAGAGGTCGTGGGCCATGGTGGTGCCGCGCTCGATGGCGGTGCCCATGGAATACCCGTTGTTCTCGACGACGTAGACGACCGCCAGCCCGAAGAGCCCGGCGAGGTTCATGGCCTCGTGGAGCGCGCCCTGGTTGAGGGCGCCGTCGCCCAGGTAGCAGAGGCAGACCTTCTTCTTGGCGGGCCCGCCGTCCACGCCCCGCCCCAGCACCTCCAGCTCGTAGCGGGCGGCGAAGGCGAACCCGGCGCCCAGGGGCGTCTGGGCGCCGACGATCCCGTGCCCGCCGTAGAGGTGGTGGGGGCGGTCGAACATGTGCATGCTGCCGCCCTTGCCCTTGGCGCAGCCGGTGGCCTTGCCCATCATCTCGGCCATGCAGGCCCCGCACGACATGCCTCGGACGAGCGCGTGCCCGTGGTCGCGGTAGGCGGTGATCACCGGGTCGTCGGGCTCGACCGACGCGAGGGTGCCGACGGCGGACGCTTCCTGACCGATGTACAGGTGGCAGAATCCGCCGATGCGGGCCTGCTGGTACTGCTGGGCGCAGCGAACCTCGAACTCCCGGATCAGCAGCATGTCCCGGAGCCACTTGACCAGGGTGGCTTCTGGAACCGCGTCGCTGAGGCGGCCGGCGCCCTGCTCCTTGCCCTGCGGCGGGACGTGCAACTGGTCGGTGCGAGGCGTGGCGAACGCTGAGGTCATGCGCAATCCCCGACTCGGGGCCTCCCACGGAGGAGGCGGCCCCCGGCTTCTCTATCGGCCCGAAGGATAGGGGGCAACCGGCACGTTCGGGAGTTGGCCGGGGGTGACGACGGTCGGACCCGTCAGGGCATGCGCGTCGTGGCCTGGCCCGTGGCCTTGCCGACGGTCTGGCTCTGGACCAGCACCAAGGCGGCGTGGAGCTGGGGATCGAGTCCCTTGGCGAGGAGGTCGGAGGGCTCGGCGGGCCCGGCGTCCTTGGCGGGCTTGGGAGCCGCGGGGTCGTGCCACACGTCGGCGTTGCGCCGCAGGGTGAGCGAGTCGGCGATCTGCTGGGGGAGCATGTCGACCCGGACGTCGGGCTCGACGCCCCAGGTCCTGTCGCCCGGTCTCCGGTGGATGATGCGCCCGCTGGGGAGGGCGTAGTACTGGGTGGTGAGCTTGAGTTTGGCGGCGCCGCCGGCCAGGGCATAGACGTTCTGAACCGAGCCCTTGCCGAAGGTGCGCTGCCCGACGATGCGGACGGGGAGGCTGTTCTGGGCCGCGTAGTGCTGGAGGGCGCCGCTGACGATCTCGCTGGCAGAGGCCGAGCCCTCGTTGACCAGGACGGCGACGGGGAGGTCGGTGATGGTGGCGCGGCCCGTGGCGCTCTGCGGGTCTCCCAGCTTCCCGCCCGAGTTCTGCATCATGACCACCACGCCGCGACCGATGAAGCGCCCGACGATGCGGACGGCCTGGTCGAGCAACCCGCCCGGGTTGTGGCGCAGGTCGAGGATCATGGCGTTGAGGCCCTCGTCCTGCATCTGGGAGAGGGCGCGCCCGAGCTCGGCGTCGGTCTTCTCGGAGAACCCGTTCAGGCGCACGTACCCGACGCGGGCCACGGGGTCGATGAACCAGTCCCAGGCGTCCTCGGCGGGCCCGATGCGGCGCCAGCCCTGGGCGCTGGGGACGTCGATCTGGGCGCGCACGATGGTGAAGTCGAGCTCCTGGGCCTGCCCCTCGGCGGGGGCCCGCTCCATCGTGAGCGTCACGGGGGTGTTGACGGGCCCGGTGATCATGTCGACGGCCTGGTCGAGGGTGGCGCCGAAGATGGAGCGCCCGTCGACCTTCTTGATCACGTCGCCGGGCTTGACGCCGGCGCGGTCGGCGGGGCGGCCCTCCAGGGGCGTGAGCACGCGGATGTTGAAGAGCTCGTCGTACTCGATGCGGATGCCCACGCCGGGGAACCGACCCTGCGTGATGCGGTCGAAGCGCGACAGCTCGTCGGGCCAGATGACGGAGGTGAACTCGTCGAGGGCGGCCATGGCGCCGTTGCCGAACTCGTGGAGGATCGCCTGGTCGGGGACGGCGATGGTCTGCCCGTTGAGCTCGGAGAGGCGGGCCAGGAGCGAGTCCATGGTGCCGAAGTCGCTGGCGGCGCCGGGGACGCTGAGCTGGGCCCGGGCCGACTCGACGAAGGCGCGGAACTTGGCGAGCGCCTCGGCGTTCCCAAGCCCCGGGAACACCGCCGTCAGGTCGCGGGTCGTGACCAGCGTCTCCACCGCGTCCAGGGCGCCCACGAGCAGGCGCCCGAGCGACGGCTGATCGACGTGCCGGCTGTAGCGGGCGATCGACTGCATCACCAGGGTGCGGTCGATCGACTTGAGCTTGTCCTGGTAGGAGTCGGCGATGGGGTTGTAGGGCGGGAGAGGCTTCTCGCCCGCGGCGGTCTGGCGGGCGTTCCGCAGCGTCCACAGGCGCTCGGGGACGTAGAGGCGAAGCAGCGCCAGGCGGCGGTTCAGACGCTCCGTGTCGCCCTTGTACGTGCCCTGCTCCTCGAACAGCCCGTGCAGGCGCACGAGCAGCTCGTTGGCGATGAGCCAGTCGCCCCGGTCCTCGCCCGCCTGCGCCGTCCGGCGGGCCTGCTCGACCAGCGACCTGACCCGCGGCTGCTCGAGCACGGCGTGGCGATCGGCGGAGATCATGACCATCTCGACGGCGGCCTTGAGGGCCTCGGAGATGGCGAGGGCCGCCTTGCTCGGGTCGCTCTCGGCGCCCGCCCTGGTGATGGCCTCGTCCAGGCTCTTCACCAGTTCGGCGGTGCGCTGGGCACGCGATTCCTCCCTGACCTTGATCGTCGAGTGAAAGGAGTCGACCGACGAACGCACGTGCCCGATCAGGGTCGCGTCGGCGCTGTCGACCGGGATCCTGGCGAGCGTGTCGGCCAGGCTCGCCGCGTCGCGCCCCACGGGCGTGGTCCAGACCTGGCGCGACCAGTCGGCGACCGTGAGCGGGCCCGCCGACGGCGCCGCGGGCTGGGCCCACGCGGGGGCCGCGAGCCCGGCGACGAGGGCGGTCAGGAGAACCAGGCGGACGGTCGGGCGAGCGGTCGTGTTCGGCATTGAGCGTCCCATGTCAGGGTGGCGTCGGGCCCTACCAGCGTCGAGGGGCCCCGTTTGTCCACGATTCTCAGGCATCGACAGGGGGTCCGGCGCGAATCAGCCGCCTCCGGCCCACGCCGGGCGACTCGATGATATCGGTCCGTGCAACCCGCCCCCACCCATCAGACGTCCCGGGGAGGGCGTGTGTTCCGGTGGATCCGGCGGGCGACCTCCACGCCCACAAGGACGGCCACGACGCCGATTCCCGTCAGGAGCATGGGCTCGAGCCGGTCGCGGGCGATCCACCCGGTCTCGACGAAGGAGGAGGCGAGCAGCCCGAGGGCCGGGCCCACGGTGTAGCCCAGCCCGATGAGCGTCTCGTGAGTCCCGCCGGCGCCGACGGCGGCCTTGCCGACGGCCATGGCGTAGTACAGGGCCGCCGAGTAGATGGTCGCCATGCCCGTGCCGAAGCAGGCCAGCCCCGCCGCGAGCACGCCCAGCCCCACCCAGCCGTCGGCGACCCGCGGGGCCAGGACACAGATCCCGAACCCGGCGAGCATGAGCACGGCGCCCTGGACCGCCGGGAGCCATCGCCCGTGCCAGCCCTTGAGGCGCCCCATCACGATGAAGGTGCCGACGCGGGCGGCGAGCCAGACGCTGGCCAGGGGCGTCGCCCACGCCGCCGACACGCCCATGCGCGCGATCGCCTCCGGCAGATAAGGCCCCAGCGTGCACAGCACGAGGTAGCTGGTCGGGAGGAGCAGCCGGAACGCGGTGAGGAGGCGCTCGTAGACGGGCGGGTGGGGCTCGGCGGCGTCGTGGTCGTGCAGGGGCGGGTCGGCGGGGAGCCTCCAGACCAGCAGGGCTGACCCGCCCTGCACCACCCCCAGCAGGGCGACGATCACGAGCGGGTTGGTCTTCATGAGCGGCGCCATCGCCCAGAAGGCGAGCAGCACCGCCGCGGACCACACGACGTTCCAGCGCGCGATCGCCCGCCGGAGGCCAGGCCCCGATCGCCCCCCCGAGACGTACGACTCGATCAGGGGCCAGAGCAGCCCCGACGTGCCGCTGTAGAGGAAGATCATGGGCCAGATCGCGCCCTGCCCCAGCCCCATCCGCTCGGCCAGCATGGGCACGGGGCAGAGCAGCCCGAGGATGGCGATGGTCCACGCCAGCGTGCCGCGGGACGTGAGGCCCAGACGTCGGCGCAGCCCCTCGACGATCCGCCCGGCGGCGAAGGCCCCGAGGACGTAGGCGACGCCGAGCACCGTCCCCAGGGCGTAGTTGCCCAGCGGCCCGAAGCCGTAGGCCTCGCGCGTGATGAAGTAGATCCCGTTCTGCACCACGCCGGTGCCGACGCTGTTCAGGAACGTGATGACGAAGACCGGCGTGAGCGCGGCGGGGGTGGGGCCGACGCGCGCAACGGGGGTGGAGGGGGGCATCGGGCGGGGGATCCAGGGGCGGTTTGCCGGGGGGGCGGCAGCGATCGTAGGATCGGGTGTTGTCGGGCCCGGGCGACGAGCCCGGGCGATCCAGGGTCCCCGTAGCTCAATTGGATAGAGCGCAGCCCTCCGAAGGCTGAGGTTACAGGTTCAACTCCTGTCGGGGATGTTCGTCGGCGCGAACCGCGGGCCCGCGGCGAACGTCTCAGCGGCGTTCGGCCGATGATGGGGCGACGGGCGATCCGCCCCCGCCCGGAGGAGCCACCCATGAAGCCCATGCGAATCGTCGGTCTTGTGGTCGGTCTGACCGCCGCCCTCGGCGCCGCCGCCCACGGCCAGTGGCACGCGCCCCTGCTGGCCCTGCCGGCGGCGGTCACGGCCCAGAGCCCGCCCGCGCCCGAGGACCTGTTCGCGAGGCACATGCGCGAGATTGGCGGGGCCGACAAGCTGGCCGCCGTCAAGTCCCGCGAGGTCCGCGGGATCGTGCGCAACGCCTCGACCGGGTTCGTGGGGCGGATCGTGGCGCAGACCGCCCCGCCGAACCTGGTGCACACGATGATCGAGGCGCCGGGCATCACCAGCTGGGACACGGTGTTCAACGGCGAGATCGCCTGGACGCGGACCGTGGTGGGCGAAACGACCATCCTCCAGGGCGACGAGGCGGCCGACCTGAGGTTCAACTCCTACTTCCACGCGGAGGTGGAGGCGGGCACGCGCTTCGCCAAGCTCGAGACCGTGGAGCAGTTGAACTGGAACGAGCGTCCGACGTTCCGGGTGCGCGGCACCGCCGCCGACGGCCGGATCCACGACACCATGTTCGACGCCGAGTCCGGCATGATCTACGGGCTCATCTCCTACCGCATGGGCGCCCAGGGCCCGCAGCCCTTCGTCACGCTGATCGTGTCCGACTACAAGGAGTTCGGCGGTCTCAAGTCCCCCGGGCGGATCGTCCAGCGCCGCGAGGGGCAGGACGGCGAGTTCGTGACCACGGTCACGGGCGTCACGCTCGACTCGGTGGACCCCGCGGTCTTCAAGGCCGACTCCGACGTGCAGCGCGCGATCGACAGCGGCGGTCGCTGGCCCCCCAAGAAGGCCGGCGAGGCCCCTCCACCGCCGATCTCCGGACCGGCGAGCAACCCCGCGGGCCCGGGCCAGCCCAAGTGAAACGGGGGGTCACCCCCGTACGCCGACGCCCGGTCCGCGAAGCCTCGGATCGCCCCGCGACGCGGACCCGGAGCCGGGCCTTCGCGCCGGGGCTCGCTCAGGCTCGGCGTGCCCCGCGGACCCGCGCCCCCCGACGCTGATTCGGAACAAGCGGGCGTAGCGTTGGCGCATGATGATCGCCACCGCCGTGCTGCTCCTTTCGCTCCCGAGCGTCCGCTCCCAGCCCGGCGAGGTGCTGACGCTCACCGCGGACAACACACGGGTCGACCGCTCCGTGACCGTGCGCGTCCCGCCGGGGACGGTCATCGCCGACGCCGACGGCGACGGGGTGCTCCACGCCGACGCCGACGGCGTGACGATCACGTTCGAGGAGGGGTCGGTCCTGCGCGGCGCCGCCGACGGCTCGCCGTGGGACGGGCTGGCGGGCGTGGGGATCCGCGTCGAGGGTCGGCGGGGCGTGACGATCCGCAACGCGGCGGTGCGCGGGTTCAAGGTGGGCCTTCGGGCGACGGAAGCCGACGGGCTCACGATCGACCGCGCCGACCTCTCCGACAACTTCCGCCAGCGCCTCGGCAGCACGCCGGCGGGCGAGGACTCCGCCGACTGGCTCTGGCCCCACCGCAACGACGAGCACGAGTGGATCACCCGCTACGGCGCCGCCCTGTGCGTGGAGCGCTCCACCGGCGTGACGGTCCGCCAGGTGCGCGTGCGCCGGGGTCAGAACGGCATCGTGCTCGACCGCGTCACGGACTCGCGCCTCTACGACAACGACTGCTCGTTCCTGTCGGGCTGGGGGCTGGCGATGTGGCGTTCGAGCGGCAACCTCGTCAGCCGCAACGCCTTCGACTTCTGCGTCCGCGGGCACGCCGAGGGCGTCTACAACCGCGGGCAGGACTCGGCGGGCATCCTCGCCTTCGAGCAGTGCTCGAACAACGTGTTCGTCGAGAACTCCGCGACGCACGGCGGGGACGGGTTCTTCGGCTTCGCCGGGCGCGAGGCCATGGGCGAGGCCCAGACCTCCGCCGGGCTCGACCTGGTCCGCCGCGGGTGCAACGACAACCTGCTCGTCGGCAACGACTTCTCCCACGCGCCGGCCCACGGCATCGAGATGACCTTCTCCTTCGGCAACGTCTTCGCCCGCAACCGCATCGTCCAGAACGCCATCTGCGGGTTCTGGCTGGGGTACTCGCAGGACTCGCTCATCGCCGAGAACCACGTCGAGGGCAACGGCGGGATGGGCTACGGGCTGGAGCGGGGCGGGGTGAACATCGAGCACGGCTCGGGCAACCGCGTCCTCCGCAACACCTTCCTCAACAACAAGGCCGCCGTGCACCTGTGGTGGGACGCCGACGACCTCCCCGACAAGCCCTGGGGCAAGGCCAACTACAAGGGGGCGACCGGCAACATCGTCGCGGGCAACACCATCACCATTGACGCCTCGCACCCCTTCAAGATGCGGGCGAACGAGCGCCTGGTCGCCCTGCACCTGCGCGACGACGCGGGCGGTCGCCTCACCGGCACCGTCTACGCCGACAACACCGTCGAGCTCGCCGACGCCGTTGAGATCGACGCCAAGGACGGCATCGAGATCGTGCGCGCCGGCGGCGTGCCGGCGTACGTGCTGCCCGAGGCCCAGGCGCTCGGGCAGACGCGACCCGTGGGCGCGCGCCCGTCCCTGGCGGGCCGCGACAAGATCGTCATGGACCAATGGGGCCCGTGGGACCACGCCTCGCTCATGGTCCGGCGCGGGAAGCAGGACGCCAACCGACTCACCTTCGAGGTGTTCGGCGCGGCGGGGGCCGCGGGCATGCGCAGCGGGCGCGACCGGTACCTGGCCTCGTTCCCCGAGGCCGGGGGCGGGTCGCTGGACGTGCTTGTGGCCGCCCCGCCGGAGGTCGACGTCAAGATCGAGCCGGGCCCGCCCCACGCCATCGCGCTGACCGCGCCCCCCGGCGCCTGGCCCTACTCGCTCGAGGCGACCACCGCCGGGCGCACCACGACGTTCGCCGGGACACTCGTCGCCGCGTCGTGGGACGTCTCGGTCTTCCCCTGGACCGACGAGGCCGATCCGCGCCAGGACCTGGAGGGCTGGCGGGCCCTCGCTCGCTCCGACAAGGCCCTGCGGGTCAAGCGCCCCGCGATCGACTTCAAGTTCGGCGGCGGCGGGCCCCGGTCCCTCGCATGGTCCGACCAGGTCAAGGCCAGCTCGCTCCCCAACGACCGGTTCGGCCTCGTCGCCACGACCACGCTGACGCTCCCCAAGGGGGCGTGGCGCGTCGTGACCATGAGCGACGACGGCGTGCGCGTCAGCGTCGCCGGGCGGACCGTCGTCGAGAACTGGACCTGGCACGGCCCCACCCGCGACACCGGCACCTTCGAATCCGACGGCACGCCCGTCGAGATCCGCGTCGAGTACTTCGAGATCGACGGCCACGCGGTCCTGACCCTCGATCTCGAGAAGGCCGACTGACCCCCTCCAGGGGAGGGACTGCCTCCAGTGGCGCCCGCCGCGGCGCAGGCCCGCCGAGTCGCCCACCGTCCAGAGGCCGGGGCCACTCCTTCGCCGAACCCTCCCTTTCGGGGGGGTGTCGGGTGGGTGGGGATGGGTCCCCGCGCCCGCCCGGGCGCCGATTCGGCGGGGATCGGGCGTAGCATTGATCCGACGCCGAGGTAGCTCAGCTGGTTTAGAGCGCTGGATTCATAACCCGGAGGTCGGCGGTTCGAGTCCGCCCCTCGGCATTCCCCGAGTCAGGCCGTGTCGCTCGCGGGCCTGAGGCGTCAGAGCCGTCCGCGGAGCTGGGCCAGGGCCGCCACGCGCTTCTCCGTCGGCGGATGCGTCGCGAAGAGGTCCATGAGCCCGCGGGCGCTGAACGGCTCGATGATGAACATGTTGTTCATCGCCGGGTTGGGCTGGTGCGTGGGGATGCGGCGGTTGAGGGCGTCGAGCTTGTGCAGGGCGCTGATGAGCCCGTCCGGGGCGCCCGCGATGGCGGCGCCCTCGGCGTCGGCGACGAACTCGCGCGAGCGGCTGATCATGGCCTTGATCACCGCCGCCGCGATCGGCGCCACCACGATCGCGACGATCATCCCGAGAGGGTTCTCGCGCCCCCGACCGCCGAAGAACAGCGCGAACTGGGCGATGGTCGCCAGCACGCCCGCGATGGTGGCGGCGAGGGTGCTGATGAGCGTGTCGCGGTTCTTGACGTGGGCCAGTTCGTGCCCGACGACGCCCTCCAGCTCGTGCCGGTTGAGCAGTTGCAGGGCGCCCTCGGTCACGGCCACCGCGGCCTTGGCGGGGGAGCGCCCCGTGGCGAAGGCGTTGGGGGCCTGGTGCGGGCAGATGTAGACGCGGGGCATGGGGAGCCCGGCCCGCTGACGTAGTTCGTCGACCAGCGCGTAGAGCTCGCCGCCGGTGGCCCGCGTCACCTCGCGCCCGTGCATCGCCGCGATCGCGATCTTGTCGGAGAAGAACCACGCCCCCATGTTCATCAGGATGCTCAGGCCCAGGAAGGGCAGGATGTACTGCTGCCCCATGGCGGCGCCGACGGCGAGCAGCAGCCCCGTCAGCCCGCCCATGAGCAGCACCGTCTTGAAGTTGTTCCACGTCGCCGTCATGGGGCCTCCCCGGGGGCGGTCGTCCGACCCTGCGCGTGCATACGCCGTGCCGGTCGGGCGGTTCACCCGGGTTGTTCGGAAGGGGCCCGGGTCGGTTCAACCGAGGGGGCGCCGGGCGTGCGGCGCTCGTGCTGGAAGTGGCTGAGTGCCATTCTGGCAGCCGCCGCCAGGAGCAGCGCCGAGATGATGATCCGGACCGCCTTGAGCGGCAGGGTGTGCGTGAGGCGAGCGCCCACGAGGGATCCGACGATGGCGGTGGGCGCCATCGCCCCGGCCAGCAACAGCGCATCACCCGCGGAGAACCCGTGCGCGGGCAGCCCCCAGACCTTGAGCGTCGACCCGAACACGGCCGTCACGCACATGGCCGCCGACGATGCGCCGATCGCCAGGCGCAGCGGCGTCCTGGCGAAGACCTGGAGCAGCGGCACCATGACGATGCCGCCCCCGATCCCCAGCAGGCCCCCGATGACGCCGGTGAAGCCCCCGATCCCGGCGAGCAACCCGCCCCGCGGCGCCGGCGGGTGGGCGGGGGCGTTCCGCCGCGGACGCACGACGCGGTAGATGTTCAGGAGCGCGTACCCGCCGATGAACGCCGCGAGGATCAGCACGAGCCGCTCACCCCGAACCTGGTCCGACAGCAGCACGCCGGCCAGCATCGCCAGCGTCATCGCGGGGAGCACGACCTTCACGATCGAACCCGGGACGCTCCCGGCCCGGGAATGCCGCCACGCCGCCGGCGCCGCGACCAGGAAGTTCACGATCATCGCAGAGCCCATGTACAGGTGCTGCACCGTGCGCTCGGGCTCGTCGTACCCCATGAACAGCCCCAGCCCGGGGAGGATGATCAGCGACCCCCCGATCCCCGCTAGCCCGCCCGCCACCCCGGCGACCAGGCCAAGACCGGCGGCCTGCAGTGCATGGGCGAGCGTCAGGTCCAAGGTGCTCCGCCGGTTCTGGGTCCCCCACGGCCTCCACGATGGCCGATGCGGGAACGCCCGAAACCGGAAGGTAGGGGATCTGCGCCCGCCGGTGCGGCCTTGTTGAATGCGATTAGGATAACGTTAGGTGACCAAGTCTGGTCCCCTGTGGCAGGTTAAACTCCGCCCGTCCGGGGTGTCGGACCCCGCGGCGCGGGTGGGCGCGGCGGGGGCCGGTTCGGATCGACCGAGTCGGCTGACACTGGGTGGAGTTCAAGACTTGGACACGAATGGGCGTGCCGAACCGGCCGTGCTGTTGCTCTCTCGCCTCCACGCGCGCCGGGTCGCCGAGTGGGCGTGCTTCCTGGCCTTGGCGGCGGTCTCGGCGTGGTCCGCGATGCTCGTCAAGGAGACCCATTCGCTTCCCGCCCTGGCGGGCGTCCGACTGCCCAGCCAGCCCCTCCCGGAGCCCGACCCGGTCCGGGCGCTCGGGGGCGAGCCGGCGGGGTCCGAGCGGGCGGTCGACGCCACGCCCGACCGGCGCCTCTGGGCGCCCGCGATCAGGTTCTTCAACGGCCGACCGATCCGCCCCGCGCGGACCGTCCGGATGACGGTGACCGCCTACTCCCCCGACGCCCGGTCGTGCGGCCCGTGGGCCGACGGGCGGACCGCCACCCTCCACAGCGTGAACACCAACGCCCATCGACTGGTTGCCGCCGACCCGCGAGTCCTGCCGTATGGGTCGATGGTCACGGTGCCCGGCTACGACGAGGGCCGCATCGTCCCGGTGCTGGACTGCGGCGGCAAGATCAAGGGCAACCGCCTCGACGTGCTCTACCGCACCCATTCGCAGGCGGTCCGCTGGGGCGTGCAGCACCTGCGCGTGACGGTGTGGGAGTACGCCGACGCCAAGCCCGCCGAGAACCCCCGACGCGAGCGCTGACCGGGGGTTGCCCCCGGCTACCGTCCCCCATGCTCGTCGGCCGATCGACGCCCCCGCCCGCCACGCTCGATGAACTGCTCGGCCCGGGGCTGGCGGCCCGCCTGGATCGCCTCGACCTGTTGTCGCGCAAGATCCTGGCGGGGAAGCTGCCGGGCGAGCGCCGGAGCAAGCGCCGGGGCCGCAGCGTCGAGTTCGACGACTACCGGCACTACGTCCCGGGCGACGACCTGCGGCACGTCGACTGGAACGTCTACGCCCGATTCGAGAAGCTCTTCGTCAAGCTCTTCCGCGAGGAGGAGGACCTGGCCCTCCACCTGATCGTCGACCGCTCGGCTTCGATGGAGGGCGGGAGCGTCGACGGCACCACCAAGCTCGCGTACGCGCACCGCCTGGCGATGGCGCTGGGGTACGTGGGGCTGGTGAACCAGAACCGCGTCTCCGCCGCGGTGTTCGGCGCGCCGGGCGGCCCTCGCGTGCGGCACCTGGCGCCGCTGCGCGGGCGCACGAGCCTGAATCGGCTGAGCGTGTTCCTGCTCGGGAGCCTGCGCGAGCGGGGCGGGGCCGTGCCCGAGGCGCCCGACTTCGGCGCCGCCATGCGCACGGTCGCGCGGGGGCGGGCCGGGCGGGGCATCGTGGTCCTCATCTCCGACCTGCTGGTGCCGGGCGAGGGCGATGCGCCGGCGTACGGGCCCGGGCTCAACGCGCTGGCGGCGTCGGAGAGCGGCGCCTTCGACACCTACTGCGTGCAGGTGCTCACGCCCGAGGAGATCGACCCGCGCCGAGCCGGGACGGGCGTGCTCGCGGGCGACCTGCGCCTGACGGACGTGGAATCGGGGCGGGCCGCCGAGGTCACCGTCTCGTCGGCCCTCATCGCCCGCTACCGCCGCAACGCGGAGGCGTACCTGGCCCGGCTCAAGCGCGAGTGCGCCGCCCGCGGCATCGCCCACGTGCTCGTGCCCACCGACACGCCGATCGACGCGCTAGTGCTCCAGTCGCTTCGGCGCGGCGGGCTGGTCCGCTAGCCCGGCGGCGTGCGCCCCGGAACCGCGACCGCCGGCGTCTCCATCGGGCCCAGCTCCAGCGAGGGCGGCATGAGGTCGAGCGTGGACGCCATCGCCTTCTCCCAGGTGAGCGTCTTGCCCGAGTAGGCGCTCAGGCGCCCCATGACGGCCATCATCGTGCTGTGGGCGATGCGCTCGCCCTCGTGGATCGCGGGTCCCCGGCCCGTGATCGCCGCGACGAGGGCCTTGAGCTCCGAGACGTACGGGTTCTCCTGCTCGCCCTCCCAGCGCCAGGGGCGGCGCCCGAAGATCTCGGCCCGCCCCGACGCCAGCACGGCGTGCCCGTGGGCCCCGTAAACGACCTCTTCGACCCGCCCCGAGCACCCGTCGATCTGGCGGCACTGGCTGCTGACGGCGCGGCCGTCGGGATACTCGTACTGCACCGCGAAGTGGTCGAACGCATGCCCGTACTCGGCGCCGGTGCGGACCTGTCGTCCGCCCATGCCCAGGCAGCGCGTGGGGGGCTCGCCCAGGGCCCAGTGGGCCACGTCGAGGTTGTGCACGTGCTGTTCGACGATGTGGTCGCCCGAGAGCCACGCGTAGTAGAGCCAGTTGCGGATCTGGCACTCCGCGTCGGACCACTCAGGCTGGCGAGCCTTCACCCACAGCCCGCCCTGGTTCCAATACACCGCGGCCCCCGTGACGCGCCCGATGTCGCCGTCGTGGATCCGCCGCATCGCTTCGACGTAGCACGCCTCGTGCCGGCGCTGCGTGCCGGCGACCAGGTGCAGGCCCCGGGCCCTGGCCCGGCGCGAGGCCTCGATGACGCGCTGCACGCCCGCCGGGTCCACGGCGACCGGCTTCTCGGCAAACACGTGGGCGCCGGCCCCGTGGGCCGCCTCGATGTGGAGGGGCCGGAACCCGGGCGGCGTCGCGAGAATGGCGATGTCGATCCCCGCGCCGAGCACCCTGCGGTAGGCGTCGAACCCGGTGAAGCAGCGCTCGTCGGGAATGTCCACGCGCCCGGCCCGCTCCGGGGGCTGGTCCGCCAGCCGCTCGCGGCACGACGCGAGCCGATCGGCGAACACGTCGCCCAGCGCGACGATCCGCGCGTCGGGAGAGGCTTCGAGCATGTTGACCGCGGCGCCGGTGCCGCGCCCACCGCAGCCGACCACGCCCACGCGGAGCGCCTCGCCCCGGCCCCGGGCCGAGGCCTGCGCGCCGGGGAGCCCGAGCGTCGCGGCGAGCGTCGTCGCGGCGGCGGCCTTCAGCACGCCGCGACGGGTCAGTGTCGTGCCGGATTCCTTCATGACGGCCTCCTGGGTCCAGGACCCGCGCGTCACCACCTACCGCACCGGCGTGAGCGTCACGCGACGCAGGTTCATCAGTGCGTGCTTGAGTTCACCCCGGGCGCGGACCACGACCGTGCCCGCCCCCTCGGCGGGGAGGCGCACCACGCCCGCGGCGTGCGCCACGAACCGCTCCCATCCGCCCGTCGCCGGCACCACGCCTTCCACTCGGGCGGCGCCCAACTCGACCACGTACCCCGATCCCGCGCTGCCGTCCGTGGACGCCAGTTCCAGTTCGACGAGGTAGGCGCCGGCGCCGAGCGCCACGGGCCATGACGCCGATCCGTCGCGGTCCGTCCACGCCCCGATGTTGGGGATGTCGTCCGCCTTGCGCTCGACGCGGATACCCCGCCCGGTGAGGTCGGCGGCAGCGGCGTGGAGCACCAGCTCGCCGCCGGGGCCCGGTGTGATGGGCGGTTCCTCGACGTCCGCGGGGCCGTCAAGGTCGAGCCGGATCACGCCGGCTGCCTCGTCGGGCGGGTCGATGGGGAGCACGAGCATGGGCCAGCGGATCGGGCCGCGCGGGGCCAGGGTTTCCACCTCTGGCCCCCCGAGCACGCGGGCGCCGAGCACGCGAGAACGCAGCCCGACGACTTCCAGCCGCCCGTCCCGGGGCCAATCCGTCACGAGCAGGTAGAGCGTGGATCCCTTGACGGTCGCGTGGCCCCATGTTGCTCTGCGAAAAGGGCCGGCGGAGGTGGCGTGGATCGCCTCCCCGTGGACCGCCAGCCAGCGCCCGATCGCCCGCAGCCGCTCGACGCTGGGCGCCGGGATCTCGCCCTCGCCCGTGGGGCCGACGTTGAGCAGGAAGTTGCCCCCCTTGCCCGCGACCTCGGCGAGCTGTCGGATGAGTGCCGCCGCCGGCTTCCAGTTCGGGTCGTCGTCGCGGTAGCCCCAGGTGTCGTTCATGGTCATGCAGGTTTCCCAGTCGGTGCCCGGGGGCGGTCGGGCGGGGATCTCCTGCTCGGGGGTGTGGTAGTCGCCGGCGCCCCGGTAGCTGCTGAACCCCGCCATGCCGTCGCGGGCCTTGCTCACGCGGTTGTTGACGATGACGCGGGGGCTGATGGACCGGCAGAACGCGTACAGGTCCTGCCCGCGCTCCTCGGTCCACTCCTCGGTCCATTCGCCGTCGAACCACACGACGGCGGGGGCGTCGTCGCCCGTAAGGAGTTCCCGAAGCTGGGCCTTCATGTACGCGACGTACATGGGCATGCGGTCGAGGCCGCCGTCGTCGCGCCGGAAGTCGGGGTGCCGCCAGTCCCAGATGGAGTAGTACACGCCGAAGCGGACGCCCTCCTCGCGGCACGCCTCGCCCAGCTCGCGGACGATGTCGCGCCCGAATGGCGTTGCGTCGATCACGTCGTAGCGAGTCGCGGCGCTGTCGAACAGGCAGAACCCGTCGTGGTGCTTGGCGGTGATGACCAGGTACTTCATCCCGGCGTCGCGGGCCAGTCGCGCCCAGGCGCGCGCGTCGAACCGGCGCGGGTTGAATCGGCTCGCGAGCGCGGCGTAGTCGTCCGCCGGGATCCGGGCGTTGCGCTGGATCCACTCCCCCGTTCCCGGCGCCGGCGTCCCGCCCCATTCCCCCGCGGGGATCGCGTAGAGACCCCAGTGGATGAACATCCCGAATCGGGCCTCGCGCCACCAGCCCATCCGCTCGTCGCGGTCAGCGTCGGGCGGCGGTCCCTGGCACGCCAGCGACGCCCCCGCCAGGATCAGGCTCGCCATCGCGACGGCAAACCGGGCCATGCGGTGCTCCCCGCGCAGGACCCTTCGGCCCCGCGCGTCCATCAGAGAAGCCGGGTGTTGCCCGGCACCGCGACCTCCGGCGTCGCGCGCTCGCCCCACTCCAGCGACTCGGGCGCCAGTGATTCCTGGCTGTTCAGCGCCTTCTCCCACGTCACCGTCTGTCCCGTGTACGCCGACATGCGGGCCATGATGGCGGCCAGGGTGCTGTGGGCGCCGCGTCGGCAGTCGTTGAGGGGCGGGCCCTCGCGGATGCTCCTGAAGAGCGCGTTGTGCTCGTTCTGATACATGTCGCCGATGGGCCCCGAGTACGCCCACTCCTCGCGCCCGTCGTGCGCCCGGATCGAGTACGTGGGCTGCCAGCCGTTGACCACGCACCACCCCTTCTCGCCGTAGAGGTAGTCCGTGTTGTCCGACGGGCAGCGGTCGATCTGGCGGCAGGTGTGGAACGTCCGTCGACCGTCGGCGTACTCGTAGACCGCGGCGAAGTGGTCGAACACGTTGCCGTGCTCGGGCCCGGCGCGGGCGGCACGCCCGCCCAGGCAGTTGACGCGCACGGGCGGCTCGTCGCCCATGGCCCACATGAGGCGGTCGATCGAGTGCACCGCCTGCTCGACGACGTGATCGCCCGAGAGCCAGGTGAAGTGCCACCAGTTGCGCATCTGGAACTCCAGGTCGCTCCAGCCCGCCTCGCGCGGGCGCCGACCCAGCGTGCCCGTGTGGTAGGTCGTGTGCACGTTGAGCAGCCGCCCCAGGGCCCCGGCGTTGACGCGCTCGAACGTCGCCGACATCCCCTCGTTGAACCGCCAGCAGAACCCCACCACGACGCCCAGCTTCTTCTCCTCCGCGAGCCGGGCCGACTCCAGCACCGAGCGCACCCCCGGGCCATCGACCGCGAGCGGCTTCTCGGCAAAGACGTGAACGCCCGCGTCGACCGCGGCCCGCAGGTGGGCCGGGCGGAACGCCGGGTAGCTCGTCAGCACCACCACGTCCAACCCCGACTCCAGGACCTTGCGGTAGGCGTCGAACCCCGAAAAGCGCCGCTCCTCCGGCGCCCGCACGCGCTCGGGGGCCTGGTCGCCCATCGCCTTGGAGATCGCCGCGTGGCACGACTCGACGCGCTCGGGGAACACGTCCCCCATCGCGACCAGCACGGCCCCCGGGTCGCCCCGCAGCGCCTGCACCGCCGCCCCTGTCCCACGCCCCCCGCACCCGATCACCCCCACCCGCAGCGTCGAGCGCGACCCCGCGTGGGCCGCGGCCCGGACCGCGTGAGGGAGCGCCAGCGCCCCCGCGAAGGTCGGGATGGTCGCGGCGGCGGCGGTGCCGGCCAGGAACTCGCGGCGCGTCAGTTCGCTCATGGCTGCTCCTTCGGCTCGGGGTTCGCCGACGCCGGCGCGTCGGGCGGCTCCATCACCACGCGGAACCCGACGAACGGGCCGTCGCTGAGCCACCAGCGGCTCTTGGGGATCTGCGGGTCGCTCGCGTTCCACCACTCGGCCTGGGCTTCGCGGGCCCCGGGCCTGAGCGCCTCGGCCGCGTGCCGGTAGGAACCGCCCTTGGTGATCGGCTCGCCGTCGGCCCCGACCACCCACTCCTGCACGTTGCCCAGCATGTCGTGCAGCCCCCACGCGTTGGGCCGCTTGGAGCCCACCGGGGCCGGGCGCATGCCGCTGTTCTCCTTGAACACCGCCACGTCGGTGAGCGTGGCCCCTTCGGGGATCCCCGTCGCCGAGCCGGCCCTGGCCGCATGCTCCCACTCCGCTTCGGTCGCCAGGCGGTACTTGCGGCCCGTCCGCGCCGACAGCCAGGCGCAGAACCCCTTGGCGCTCGCCGCCCCCACGCTGATCGCCGCGTACCCCTCATGCCCGAACCCGCGGTCGGGCGGCAGGTAGGGCTTGGTCGGACGGGTCACCGCGTCGACCGCCGGCGTCCGCGACTTCTCCTCGTCCAGCCCGTAGATGTAGACGTCGAACGCCTCCCAGGTGATCTCGTGCCGGCTCATGTAGAAGGGCTTGACGGCGCCGTCCGCCGACGCGGGGACGCGCACCAGCTCGAACCTGAACGCCGCCTCCGGGATCTCCACCGCCAGCCGCTCGCCGGGCGGGTCGGGCGGCCCGCACGGGGCGCCGAGTACGATCGCCGCGAGCGGAGGGACCGCCGCGAGCCCCACCCACCGTTGAGATGCCGACCGTGCCATCGCTCGATCTCCGACCCCTCGTCCGCACGACGGCGGCGCTGGTCGCCTCGCTGACCCTCGCGTGCTGCGCCTCCCGCAGGCTTGACCGGTTCGAATATACCCGAGTTGTGATGGGGGTGCAATGCCGGATCGTGGCCTACGCGCCCGGGGCCGAACCCGCGGCGGACGCCGCCCGCGCCGCGTTCGCCGAACTGGCCCGCCTGGAAGGGGTGTTCAGCGACTACCGCGACTCGAGCGAGGTGTCTGCCCTCGCCCGCGCCGCCGGGGTCGAGTCCCTGCCGGTGAGCGCCGACCTGGTCGAGGTGCTGACCCTCGCCCGCCGGGTGCACGACGCCACGGGCGGCGCCTTCGACGTCACCGTCGGACCCGCGTCGAGGCTTTGGCGCGAGTCGCGACGCACCTCCCGCCCGCCCGACAACGAGGCGCTCCGCGCCGCCCGCGACCTGATCGACGGAACCGCGATCCGCGTCGACGCGTCCGCCCGCACCGTGATGCTCGAACGACCCGGCATGTGCCTCGACCTGGGCGGCATCGCCAAGGGCTACTCCGCCCAGCGAGCCCTCGCCGTGCTCGCTCGCCGAGGCCTCCCCTGCTCCATGGTGGCCCTCGCCGGCGATGTCGCCGCGGGGGACCCGCCGCCCGGCGCCGCCGGCTGGCGCATCGGCACGCCGCCGGCACTGGGCCTCGGGTCGGCCCTCCTCCTCTCCAACACCTCCGTCTCGACCTCGGGCGACGAGGAGCAGTCCGTGGTCATCGAGGGGCGGCATTCCTCGCACCTCCTGGATCCGCGCACCGGATGGAGCGGGTCGCCCGCCGCGACCACGACCGTCGTGTGCCGGGACGGCGCGGTCGCCGACGCCCTCGCCACCGCGATCGCCACGCTCGATCAGGCGCGGGCGGCCCAGGCCATCGGGGCCTTCCCCGGGGCCGCGGCCCTGAGCGCCCGCCCCGGCGGCCGCGCGACCTGCGTTGGGTCGGTGTCGGCCCTGCGTTGGGTCGGAGGCACGGCTCGGCCGTGAGTCAGTCCGCGAACCTCGGCTCCGGCGGCTCGACCTGCCTCGCCAAACGCCGGGCCTCGAACGCCGACACGTCCGCCACGGTTGTCGTCGCCAGGAACTCCACGATCCGCCGACGCTCTTCCACCCAGAACTTGTGCGCGGGGCAGTCCCGCTGGTCCGAGCACGGGGCGTTGCCCAGCATGCACGTGGGCTCGGCGAACGAGGGGTCCAAGGCCACGCACACGTCGTACAGCGTGATGTCCGTCGGACCACGCGACAGCGTCACCCCGCCCCCGACGCCCCGCTGCGTGTTCACCAGCCCACGACGCCCCAGCGCGTGGACGATCTTCGCCAGGTACGGCTGCGGGATCCCCGCCGCCGCCGCCACTTCCTTCACCAGCACCGGACGGCCACCCCCCGAGGCCACGTGCCCCATCGCGCTGATCGCATATCCGACGGCCTGGCTCAGCATCCTGCACCCCTGGCGCCAGAACGACGCCACCAACCAGATAAGTGTATCATGTATTCAAGTTCCGATCGTGCCGGATCCCGACTCGCCCGCCTGTCGCCCCTCTCCCCTCGGATCCAGGGGGGCCACACGGCGGTTGGACGGAGGCCCGCACCCCCGGGGCTACCATCCCGCCCTCCCAACGGGGAGCGACCATTCCCCCAACTGGCCCGGTTCGACACCGCGGCCATATCCAGGAAGGTGCTCACATGCGTCGCGCGAAGATCTCGATCATCGGGGCCGGCAACATCGGCGGAACCTGCGCCCACTGGGCCGCCCAGAAGGAACTCGGCGACATCGTCCTCCTCGACATCCCCGACAGGGAGGGCGTCGCCAAGGGCAAGGCCCTCGACCTCTTCTGCTGCGGGCCCATCGAGAACTTCGACAGCCGAATCACCGGCACCGGCGACTACAAGGACATCGAGGGCTCCGACGTGGTGGTCATCACCGCGGGCCTGCCCCGCAAGCCCGGCATGAGCCGCGACGACCTGGTGCAGGTCAACGCCGGCATCGTGCGCACCGTCTCGGAGAACGTGAAGAAGTACGCCCCCAACGCCATCGTCATCGTCGTGAGCAACCCCCTCGACGCGATGGTCTACGTCGCCTGGAAGGTCACGGGCTTCCCCGCCCACCGCGTCATGGGGCAGGCCGGTGCCCTCGACGTCGCCCGCTACAAGGCCTTCCTCGCCATGGAGCTGGGCGTCAGCGTCGAGGACATCCAGGGCCTGCTCCTGGGCGGTCACGGCGACGACATGGTCCCACTCCCCCGCCTCACCAGCGTCAACGGCATCCCCGTCCAGGACCTGCTCCCCGAGGAGCGGATCAACGCCTGCGTCGAGCGGGCCAAGATGGGCGGCGGCGAGATTGTCAAGCTCATGGGCACCAGCGCCTTCTACGCCCCCGCCGCCGGCACCATCGACATGGTCGAGGCCATCGTCCGCGACAAGAAGCGCGTCATCCCCTCCGCCGCCTTCTGCGAGAACGAGTTCGGCGTCAAGGCGATGAACAGCGGCAAGGGCCTCTTCGTGGGCGTGCCGTGCGTCATCGGCTCCAAGGGCGTGGAGAAGATCCTCACGTTCAAGATGAACGAGGCCGAGGCCAGGTCCATGAACGAGTCGATCAGCCACGTCAAGGACCTGATCGCCGCGACCATCAAGCTCTTCCCCGAACTGGCCTGACGCCCGCGCCCCACGAGCCCCACGCGCCGGTCGAAGCGTTCGGGCCTCTGCCGCTCCTCGTTCTCGACCGACTCCTCCTCGCTGGGGTCGGAGGCGGTGGGGACGTAGGGGTTGCGGACGACCTCCTGGAATGCGGCGCAGGCCGTCGTAGGCGTGGTGCTCGACGCGCCGTGGCGTGGCCGACCAGCCCATGGGGTCACGGGCCATGGGCCTGGCGGCGAGGGGGCGCGGGGGCTTCCTATACTCCGGCCGCACTTTTCTGGAGGTCTTCGATGCGCACGCGTGCTTTGGCGTTGGTGATGGCGGGGGGCTTGGCGGCTCCCCTGGGGATGGCCATGGCTCAGGACGGCGGCCCGGGGCGTGACGAGATTCAGGTGCCCAGCGATCCCAAGCCACCTCAGCCCCAGCCGGAGGTCTGGACGCCGCCGGTGTTCTCGGACGCGGAGCTGGCGGAGATCGCCAAGCTGCTGACGGGGACGTGGAAGACCTCGACGCCCGTCGCCGAAGCGGGCGAGGGCGGGGCCAGCACGGACGTGGTGATGAGCATCGTGCCCGTGCGCCTGGAGGACGACGTGTCCGACGCGCTGTACGTGGAGGCGGCCCGGAGCGACGCCCTGCACGCCCCGTACCGCCAGGCGATCTTCCAGCTGTACAAGTTCAAGGGCAAGGTGCGCCTGCGGACGTACGAGTTCTTCCGCACGCCCATCCAGCCGGCGGTGGTGGGGCTGTGGATGGCGCCGGAGTTCTTCCCCAAGGTGCCGCGCTCGGACCTGATCGCGACGCTGGACATCGAGCTCTCCAAGGCGGGCTCGGCGTGGTCGGGCAAGACGCCGTACCCCTACCCGACGGGCGTGGGCGGCGCGGTGGAGATGACCAGCGAGCTGTCGATCTCGCCCGACGCGCTGGTGAGCATCGACCGCGGGTTCGACGCCTCGGGCGCGATCGTCTGGGGCTCGGGCGCGGGGGAGAAGTACACGTTCGCACGGGCGACGGCGGACATCAAGCTCACCAAGACCGACGCGGGCGTGCTCATCATGGAGTACGCCAGGCCCAGCGGCGACCAGGAGATCGTCCTGGGCGACCGCGCGTTCATGCACTACACGGGCTGGCTGACCAACGGGACCAAGTTCGACAGTTCGCGCGACCGCGGGCAGCCCGTGCCCTTCGACGTGGCCGAGGGACGACTGATTCCCGGCTTCATCGCGGGCTCGCTCGGGGGCACGACGGGGACGATCCGGCGGCTCATCATCCCGCCGACGCAGGCCTACGGCGAGGCGGGCGCGGGGCGCACCATCCCGCCCCACTCCACGCTCATCTTCGAGACCGAGGTCATGGCCATCCAGAAGCCCACGCCCGTCGAGCCCGTCAAGGCCCCCGAGGGCGATGCGCCGGGCGGGGCCAAGCCCGACAGCGACGGCGGCGGGATGGATCGCCCCGAGTAAACGCGCCGATCGACGCATGCTCCCACGCGCCGGCCCCTCTCGGGCCGGCGTGTTTCATTCCGCGACGGCTACAGTCGCTCGATGGCCAGGCGTGACTACTACGAGGTGCTGGGCGTGCCGCGGACCGCGTCGGCGGAGGACATCCGCCGCGCCCACCGCCGCCTCGTCCGCCAGCTGCACCCGGACGTGAACAAGGCCCCGGACGCCGCGGCCCAGTTCGCGCTCGTCCAGGAGGCCTACGAGGTCCTCAGCGAGCCCGACAAGCGCCAGCGCTACGACCAGTTCGGGCACGCGGGCGCGCACGCGGCGGACGTGGGTGGCGCCCCCGGGCCCGGCACCTACACCTGGTCCAGCGTCGGGGGCGCGCCGGGCGCCCACGGCGCCGACTTCGACGAGTTCGAGGTCGAGTCCCTCTTCGAGAGCTTCTTCGGCGGACGCCGCGGACCCGCGGGCGGGCACGCCCGACCCCGCAAGCACGCCCGCTCCACGCAGACCGTCGAGCGCGACCTGGGCGTCGACTTCATGACCGCGGCCCGGGGCGGCACGCAGGAACTCCGCCTCACCACGCCCACCGGCAAACCCCGCACCATCGAGGTGCGGATCCCCAGGGCCGCCGCCGACGGCACGCAGTTGCGGATCGCCAAGGCCGTGTCCGAGGGCGGGCACGACGTGAACCTGGTCCTGACCGTGCGCGTGCAGCCGCACCCGGTCCTGCGGCGCTCGCCCACGGGCGGGCCCGCGGCCGGGCTCGACCTGTACGTCGACCTGCCTCTGACCATCGCGGAGGCGACGCTGGGCGCGGAGGTGCCCGTGCCCACGCTGTCGGGGCGCGTGGAACTGCGCGTGCCGCCGGGCTCGGCCAGCGGGCGGATGCTCCGGCTCCGCAACAAGGGCCTCGAGGACGACTCGGGCGCCAAGGGCGACCTGTACGCGGTGCTCAAGATCGTGCCGCCCGACGGCTCGGCGCTCTCCGACGCCGAGCAGCGGACCCTCCGCGACATCGCCGCCCGCGGGCCCAACCCGCGCGACGGGTTCTACCGCGGCGTCCAGGCGTGAGTCGGAAGAATGCGCCCAAAGGCGCCGGCGGACGCCGCGGGTGCCACGGGCGATCCGCCTTGCGGATCGCCCGTGCCGGCGTCCGGACGGGCGTCGAACAGCCGCACGGGTCATCGGGCGAAGCGCCCGATGACCCGTGGCACCCGGAGCGCATCCGTCCACGGACTTCCGACACACACCGCGCGTCGTGCGAGTCGCAAGAACGCGCCGGGTGCCACGACTGTGCCGCTTGGGGCACAGTCGTGTCCTGCGAGGGACGCGGTGTCCGCTGAGGGAAGCAGTGTCGGGCGACGGACGCACGAGTGTTCGCCGAGCCGAACAGTCGTGGCACGCCGGGTGCCACGGGCGATCCGCCTTGCGGATCGCCCGTGCCGCCCTGATCCCGACACCCGATCCGCACGGGTCACGGGCGAAGCGCCCGATGACCCGTGGCACCCGGAGCGCATCCGTCCACGGACTTCCGACACACACCGCTAGCCCCGGGCCGCCGCGTCCACGAGCCAGAGCGTGCGGTCCCTCGCCCGGACCATCGACGCCGGGAGCGTCGGCCCCCCGTCCTCGTGCACGCGCCGCAGCGTCGCGGCCTTGTCGCTCCCCGTCACCAGGAAGATCGCGACGCGCGAGCGGGCGACCGCGTCGAGCGTGAGCGTCACGCGCTCGCGCACTGCGGCCCTGGGCCCCGCGTCCGCCGCCGCCGCCAGGCGCCCCGCGTGCCCGCCGCGGTCGAACCCCGGGAACAGGCTCAGGGTGTGACCGTCGGCCCCCATCCCCAGCAGCACCACGTCAAAGAGCGGGTCCGAGGGAGCCAGGGACTTGAGCAGCGCGTCGTAGCGGTCGGCCGCCACCACGGGCCCCGCCTCGGCCTCGATGCGGTGCACCTTGCCCGCGGGTACCCGCGAGAGGAGCGACTCGGCCGCGATGCGGTAGTTGCTCTGCTCGTGGTCGGGCGGCACGCAGCGCTCGTCGCCGAAGAAGACCTCGACGCGGGGCCAGTCGACCTGGTCGCGGAACTCGGTCGCGAGCAGGCGGTACAGGGCCCGGGGCGTCGAGCCGCCCGCCAGGGCGATCCGGAACCGCGCGCTTCCCCGGGCCAGCGCCACGATCTCGCGGGCCGCCTCGCGGGCGACTCCGTCGGGCGACTCCAGCACGCGGATCACTGGTGCGTCCATCCCTGCCCGTCGTGGTCGATCATCGTGCACGCCCGGGCCGGGCCCCACGAGCCCGCGGGGTACTGGAGCAGCGTGCGCGGCCGGTTGATCAGGGGCTCGCACAGCCGCCACGCCTCCTCCATCTCGTCGTGGCGCACGAAGAGCGTGCGCTCGCCGCGCATCACGTCCAGCAGCAGCGTCTGGTAGGCCTCGGCGAGCGGTCCGAACGCCTCGGCGTACCGGAAGCGCATCTCCTGGGTGTGCAGGCGCATGCCCTCGCCCGGCTGCTTGACCTGGAACGTCAGGTTGAACCCCTCGTTGGGCTGGAGCGCGATCTCCAGGCGGTTGCACGCCATGCCGCACACCACCAGCGGCTGGAAGACCGCCGCGGGCGGCGAGCGGAAGACCACGGTGATGCGGCTGAGTTTCCGGGGCATGCGCTTGCCCGTGCGGAGGTAGAACGGCACGCCGTGCCAACGCCAGTTGTTGATGCGCGTGCACACCGCGACGAACGTCTCCACCTCCGACCCCTCGGGCACGCCCGGCTCCTCGCGGTAGCCCAGGAGCGACTTGCCCTCCAGCTCGCCCGCGGCGTACTGCCCCAGCACCGCCGAGGACTCGTCGAACACCGACATCGAGCGCAGGACCTTGAGCTTCTCGTTGGCGATGGAGTCGCCGTCCAGCGCCGCCGGCGGCTCCATCGCCGTCAGGCACAGGAGCTGCAGGACGTGGTTCTGCAGCACGTCGCGGACGGCCCCGGCCTCCTCGTAGAACGCCGCCCGGCCCTCCACCCCAAGGTCCTCCGCGACCGTGATCTCCACGCGCTCCACGCGGTCGCGGTTCCACAACGGCTCGAAGAGCGAGTTCCCGAACCGGAACGCGATCAGGTTCTGCACGGTCTCCTTGCCCAGGTAGTGGTCCAGGCGGAACACGCACGACTCGTCGAAGTAGCGGTGCACCAGCGCGTTGAGCGCCTGCGCCGACGCCAGGTCGCGCCCGAAGGGCTTCTCCACCACCAGACGCGACCAGCCCCGGGCCCGGTGCAGACCCGCCTCGCCCAGGCACCGGATCGTGGGCTCGAAGGCCTGCAGCGGCAGCGCCAGGTAGAAGACCCGGTTGCCCGGCAGGCCCATGTCGCGCTCGATCGCCTCCAGGCGCGCGCCCAGGGCCGCGAACGCGTCGTGCGCCCCCTCGCCGATCGGGCAGTAGAAGAGGTTCTGCTCGCACCAGGCCCGGGCCCCCTCGCCCGGCACGCCCGACTTGACGAGCACCGCGGCGACCTTCTCGCGGTAGGCCTTGTCGTCCAGCGCCGAGCGGGCCACGCCCACCACCGCCGTGCGGTGCAGCGCCGGCGTCGCCTTGTGCAGGCGGTAGATCGACGGCAGGACCTTGCGCTGGGCCAGGTCGCCCGTGGCGCCGAAGCAGACCAGCGTGTGACGCTCGGGCGCTCGGAGGTTCATCGGGCGCTCCCGCCCTTCTGCACGGCGTGACCCCCGAACTGGTTCCGCAGCACCGCCAGGACCCGTTCGGCGAAACACCGCTCGTCGCGCGAGCGGATCCGCATGAGCAGCGAGTCGGTGATCACCGGGGCCGCGACGTTCAGCTCGATCGCCTCCGCCACCGTCCACCGCCCCTCGCCCGAATCGCCCACGACCGGCCGGATGTCGTCGAGCGTGCGGTCCTGCTCCAACGCCCGCACCGCAAGGTCCAGCAGCCACGAACGCACCACCGACCCGTGCTGCCAGATCCGCCCGACCTGGTGCAGGTTCAGGCGCATCTGGGCCTTCTTCTCCATGATCGCGAAGCCCTCGGCGAACGCCTGCATCATGCCGTACTCGATCCCGTTGTGCACCATCTTGACGAAGTGCCCGGCCCCGCACGGGCCCACGTGCCCCCACCCCGAGTCGGGCGTGGGCGCCAGCGTCTGAAAGATGGGCGTGAGGCGCCCGACGGGGTCCGGGTCGCCCCCGATCATCAGGCTGTACCCGTGGTCGAGCCCCCAGATCCCGCCGCTGGTCCCGCTGTCGACCAGGTGCAGTCCCTTGCTCGTGAGGGCCGCCGCCCGCCGGAGCGTGTCCTTGTAGTAGGTGTTCCCGCCGTCGATGATCGTGTCGCCGGGCGAGAGCAGGGGGGTCAGGGCGTCGATCGCCTTGTCCACCGGGTCGCCCGCGGGGATCATGAGCCAGACCGCGCGCGGCCCGGGCAGGGCCCTGACCATCTCGACCAGCGACTCGACGGGCTTGGCGCCCTCGCGGGCCAGCCGCTGCATGTTCTCCTTTGAGTGATCGTGCACCGCCACGCGGTGGCCGCCCCGCAGGAGGCGCAGGGCCATGTTGCCGCCCATCTTCCCGAGTCCGACCAGGCCAAGGTCCATCGTGTCTACTCCTGTCGATGCGTCCAGCCCGCCCGAACATGATCGGCGCGGCAGGTCCGAGTATCCGCCGGACCGGTTGAAGATCGGCCGAGTAGGGGCCTGGGCTCAACGGACGGGAGGGTTGCCATGGTCGGCGATCGGCGTTCGCATCGCAACCGCCGCAGTCGGCACGGCCGGACCGGGCGGGCGTGGGGCGAGAACCGTCGGGCGCCCAACCTCCTCGCGAGAGCGGGGGGGCTTCGCCATGGGGCGTCGAGTGTGGAAAACCGACGCGGCTGCCGCTGGGCACCCGCGTGGTCGTCGGGCGAGACGGCTCAGCCCATGAACGGGGGATTGGTCATCGGCGCCGGCTCGATCACGCCGAGGGAGGCGGGGGCCGCCGGCTTGGCGGCCTTCTTCTTCGCCGGGCGCCGCGCGGCCTTCTTCCTGGCCGGAGCCTTCATCGCCTTGGCTTTCCCCTTCTTCTTCGACGCCTTCTTCTTCGAGCCCTTCTTCTTGCCCTTCTTCTTCTTGGCCACGTGCGGTACTCCTTGCCAGTGCGCCCGCCGGGTCCCCCGGAGGCGCCTGGGTCTTGCCCGTGAATGTACCTTGTGCGCGCCCGGCGTGCAAGCGGACCACCCGTCCGATCGGAGCGACGACATGCGAGCCCTCATCCAACGAGTCGACGGCGCCCGCTGCGAGGTCGATGGCCGGGTCACGGGACGGATCGGGGTCGGATTGGCCGTCCTCCTCGGCATCCACGTCGGCGACACCGACGCCGACGCGGCCTGGATCGCCCAGCGCCTCCCGCCCCTCCGCGTCTTCCCCGACGACCAGGGACGCATGAACCTCAGCCTGCTGCAAGTCCTTGCGGCACTGGGGCCTGCGTCCGGGGTCGGGGTGCTGCTGGTCCCCAACTTCACCCTCTGCGCCTCCACCGGCAAGGGGCACCGACCCGGGTTCGACCGGGCCATGCCCCCCGACCGGGCCCGGGCCATGTACGACCAGGTCGCGGCCCGGGTCGCCGACGCGGGGGTCCCCGTCTCCACCGGCGTCTTCGGGGCCCACATGCGCGTCACACTCACCAACGACGGCCCGGTCACCCTCCTCCTCGACTCCGCCGACCACCGCCCGGGCTGAGATCCCACGCACGCCGCCCCCCGGCGCGTACCATCGCCCCCACGGTTCCGGAGGGTCCATGAAGAGCGTGCTGGTGCTGGGCGGCGGCAAGGTCGGCAAATCGGTCGCGGAGTTGTTCCTGGGCCGCGCCGGGGGGGACTACCGCGTCACCGTCGTTGACGCCCAGCAGGCCGCCCTCGACCAGGTCCGGGCCAACCTCGACCGCCTCAAGGCGCACCGGGGCGGCCAGCCCACGGAGTTCGCCGTCCAGAAGGCGGACCTGTCCGCCCCCGGGGCCGTGCGGCAGGCCCTGCGCGGGCACGACTACGTGGTCTGCATGCTCCCCTACGACCTCGTCGCCGGCGTCGCCGAGGCCGCCAACGCCGAAGACGTCCATTACTTCGACGTGACCGAGGACGTCGCCACGACCGAGGGCGTGAACCGCATCCAGTCCGAGGGTCGCGCCAAGGTCGCGCTCGTTCCCCAGTGCGGGCTGGCCCCGGGGTACGTCGCCATCGCCGCCTACGCCCTGGCCCGCGGGTTCAGATCGATCGAGCAGCTCACGCTCCGCGTCGGGGCCCTGCCCCAGTTCCCCACCAACGCCCTGAAGTACAACGTCACCTGGTCCGCCGCGGGCGTCATCAACGAGTATTGCGAGCCCTGCAACGTCATGCTGGGGGGGCAGCGGGTCAAGGTGCCGGCCCTCGAGGGCCTGGAACGCTTCTCCTTCGAGGGCGTCGAGTACGAGGCCTTCTACACCTCCGGCGGCGTGGGCAGCCTCATCGACACGCTCGTCTCCGAGGGCCGCCTCAGCCAGCACGCCGACGTGGCCTACAAGACCATCCGCTACCCCGGGCACCGCGACCTGATGAAGTTCCTGCTGCAGGACCTGCGCCTGGGCGTGAAGGGCGGGCCCAAGGCCCCCTCCGGGCGGGCCTACGACCGCGCCGCCGCCATCGAGCTGCTCGACCTGGCCATCCCCGCCACGCTCCAGGACTGCGTCGTGGTCTTCGCGAACGCCGTCGGCCTCCGCCCCGACGGGCGTCGCGAGCAGGTCAACTTCCGACGCGTCATCCGCGCCGCCAGCCTGTGGGGGCGCATCTGGCCCGCCATCGAGCTGACCACCGCCGCCGGCGTCTGCGCCATGGTCGACCTGCACCGCACCGCCAAGCTCCCCGCGACCGGCCTGATCCGCCAGGAGCAGTGCCCGATCGAGGCCTTCAACGCCACGCCGTTCGGCGCGGCGTACGAGTCCCCCGACGCGCTCGCCTCCGGGGCCTAGGGACCGCCACCGTGGAGCCGACGTGACCGCCCACAAGCCCGCCGTCCGCTTCGTCTTCCTCACCCTCCTCCTCGACGTCATCGGGATCGGGCTCATCATCCCCGTGGCCCCGAGGCTGGTGGAGCAGCTCTACGGGCACGGCACCGCGGGGGCCGCGGTCATGGTCGGGCTCCTCTCCGCCTCCTACGCCGTCATGCAGTTCATCTTCGCCCCGATCCTGGGCGGGCTCTCCGATCGTTTCGGACGCCGACCCGTCATCCTGCTCTCGCTGCTGGGCTCCGGCATCGACTACCTGGTCGCGGCCGTCGCACCCAACCTCCTCTGGCTCTTCATCACCCGCGCCGTCAACGGCGTCTCCGGCGCCAACATGACCGCCTGCAACGCCTATGTCGCCGACGTCACCCCCCCGGACAAGCGCGCCGCCGGCTTCGGCATGATGGGCGCCGCCTTCGGCATCGGGTTCATCCTCGGGCCCGTCATCGGCGGCGCCCTCGGCGAGATCAACATCCGCCTCCCCTTCGTCGCCGCGGGCGTGCTCACCCTCGCCAACTGGTGCTACGGCTACTTCGTGCTCCCCGAGTCGCTCCCCAGGGAGAGGCGCCGACCCTTCAGCCTCGCCCGCGCCAGCCCCGTCGGCACCTTCGCCCACCTGACCCGCTACCCCATCGTCCTGGGGCTGGCCGCCTCGCTCGTGCTCCTCCAACTCGCCATGTTCGCGCTCCACGCCACCTGGGTGCTCTACACCAAGCACCGCTACTCCTGGTCGGAGGTCGAGACCGGGCTCTCGCTCACGCTCGTCGGCGTCGGCGCCGCCGTCGTCCAGGGGGGCCTGGTCCGGAAGATCGTCCCCTGGCTCGGCGAGCCCCGCTCGCTCCTCATCGGCATCGGGATCGGCGTCGTCGCCTACGTCGGCTACGGGCTGGCGCCCTGGGGCTGGCTGCTCTACGTGATCGTGCTCGCCGCGTCGCTGGGCGGCATCGCCCAGCCCGCCGGGCAGGCCATCATCACCAAGGCCGTCCCCCCCAACGAGCAGGGCGAGGTCCAGGGCGCCCTCACCAGCCTCCAGAGCGTCGCGGCGATCCTCGGCCCCATCTTCGGCGGCGTCACCTTCGCCTACTTCATCTCCGACCGCGCCCCGATCTACCTCCCCGGCGCGCCCTACTTCCTCTCGGGCCTGCTCTCGATCGCCGGGTGGTTCGTCGCCGCGATGGTGCTCCGCAGATTCGCCGCCCCTGCGGCCTCCCAGCGGCCCGTCTAGGCGCTCTCGAGCCGCGCCGCCGGCTCGCGCATCCCCGCCAGCGCGACCCGCAGCGACCCCTTCGCCTCCGCCTTGTGGATCTCCACGTGCCGACCGTCGGCAAGGCGGGCCGCCTGGTCGAACTGCACGCTCACGCGCTTCGACACGCCCCGCTCCTGCATCGTCACGCCGTAGAGCTGGTCCGCCGACTGCATCGTCCGCTTGTTGTGCGTGATCACGATGAAGTTCGAGCGGTCCGTGAACTGGCGCACGGCGCCGACATACCGCCCCACGTTCCCCTCGTCCAGGGCCGCGTCCACCTCGTCCAGGACGCAGAAGCAGCTCGGCTTGCTCCGGAAGATCGACATGAGCAGCGCCACCGCCGTCAGCGTCTTCTCGCCGCCCGAGAGCTGGCTGATCGACCGGGGCTCCTTCCCCGGGGGCCTGGCGATCACCTCGATCCCGCTCTCCAGCAGGTCGATCTCCTCGGTCTGCACCGTCTGCCCGTCCACCTCGCGGGTCATCGGCATCAGGCGCACCTCCGCCTTGCCCCCCCCGAACAGACGCCGGTACATCCCTTGCTCGCTCCCGAACTCCCGCTGGATGTGCCCGAACACCTCGCCGAACCGCTCGCGGCTGACGGCGTTCAGCCGCTCGATCAACGCCGCCAGCTTGCCCCGGGCCTCGTCCAGGTCCCCCACCTGCCCGAGCAGAGACTCGTTCTGGCCGGCGAGCTGCGTCTCCTCCTCGATCGACTCCAGGTTCACGCTGCCCAGCCGCCGGATCATCTCGCGCAGCTCCCCCGCGTCGCCCTCCAGGGCGGCGACGTCCGGGCGGGCCACGCCCGACGCGATCAGCTCCCGATACTGCCCGTGCTCGGCGTGGAGGTCGATCCGCAGTTCCTCCGCGGTCCGATCCTCCAGCCCCTCGCGCCGCACCTCCAGCTCGCGCTTCGAGACCTCCAGGCTGTGCCAGTCGCGCTCGATGTGCTGGGCGTGCTGCCGCGCCGCCAGGACCCGCTCCCCCAGGTCGCGCGCCGCCGCCTCCGCCGACGCCAGGCGCTCGCCCACGTCCTCCAGCGCCGCCGAGAGGTCCGCGATGCTCGCCCCGGCCTCGTCGATCAGCCGCGCCGCCGCGTCGATGGCCGAGACGTGCTCCTCCAGCCGCGACTCCTGCGCCGCCAGCGACGCCTCCGCCTCGCGCTTGGCCCGAAGGAGGTCGTCGCGCGACGACTCCAGCCGGGCCTGCTCGCGACGGGCCGCGGACAGCTGCTCGCCCACGCGCGACAGCTCCACCTTGATGGCGGTGAGCCGCTCCGCGGCCTCGTCCGCCGACGTGCGCAGCCCCGCGACCTCGCCCTCGCCCTGCTCACACCGCCCCGCCTGCTCCTCCGCCAGCCCGCCGAGCCGGTCGTGCCGCTCGCGCAGCGACGCCACGTCGTCGCCGATCTGGGCCGAGCGGGCCTCGGCCTGGGCCAGTTCCTGCCCCAGCCCGCCCGCCTCGCGCCCGATCCGGTCCGCGTCGCCCAGCAGCCGCTCCAGCCGCGTCTGCTCGCCGAGCAGCGCCCGCTGCTCGCCCGCCAGGCGCGTCCGCAGGGCCGACGCCTCGTCCGACACGCGCGCCGATTCCGCGTCCGCCGACGCCAGGTCCTGACGCACCACCGCCAGGTCCGTCGAGATCGCGTTGATCCGCGTCGTCAAGGCCTCGAGTTCCTGGCGACGCGACAGCGGCCCGTGCCCCGCGTGCTCGGCGGCCCCGCTCGGCCCCGCCACGATCACGCCCTCCCGGTCCAGCACCTTGCCGTCCCGCGTCACGAACCGCGCCCCGGGCCCCAGCGGGCCCGACGACAACAGCACCGCCGCGTCCAGGCTCTCCACCAGGAAGCATCGGCCCAGCACGCGGTCCAGCAGGCGCGTCACCGCTTCGGCGCGCTCGCCCGCCCGCGCCCGGACCGCGCCCCGCAGCGGCACCACGCGGTCGCCCAGCTCCAACGGCGCCGGCGCCCCGCCGACCACGCCGGGATGGTCCAGCAGCATCAGGCTCACCCGCCCCGGCAGCGACGCCAGTTCCTCGGGCGTCGGCATCTCCCCCAGCGAGCGCACCACCACGCACTCCAGCAGCGGCCCCAGCGCCGACTCGACCGCCGCCGCCCGCGCTCCCGCGTCCGGCTCGCCCCCCGCGGTCGCCAGGTCCACCAGGTCGGCCAGCGCCCCGACCGCCCCCGCGAACGCGCCCTGCTTCCGCCGATCGAGCAGCGCCCGCACCGCCTCGCCGAACCCCGCGTGCGTCGCGATCATCTCCGCCAGCGTGCTCCGCCGGCTGTCCAGCCGCACCAGCTCCTGCTCCAGCTCCGACACCCGGGCCGCCAGCGCGCGCCGGTCGCCCGTGATCCGCGACAGGGACGATTCCAGCGATTCGAGGGAGGCGTCGGTCGACGCCACCGCCGACTTCAGACCGGCCGCGTTCCGCTCGCACTCCCCCGCCGCCCCGCGGGCCGCCCGCTCGCTCTCGCCCAGTTGGGCCCGCTTGCCCGCGATCCGCTCCGCCTGCTCGCGCAGAGACTCCAGGCGGCGTCCCTCCGAAGCCAGCGACGCCGCCAGCCCGGAGCGCTCGCGCTCGATCCGTTGCACCGTCGCCCGCAGTTCGGCCAGCGCCGCCTGGCGCTCGTTGAGCGCCTCCAGGGCCGCGGCACGCCCGTCGGCGCCGGCCCGCAGTGCCCGATCGTGCTCGCCGAGGCGCTCGCCCAGGGCCGCGATCGCCTCGCGCCGTGCCGCCAGCGCCGCCTCCGCGTCGGCGATCCGGGCCTCGGTCGCGCCCAGCCGCTCCCGGTCCGCCGCCAGGCGGCCCTTGCATTCGTCCAACGCCCGCTCGCTCATGTGCCGGCGCTGGGCCGCCTGCTCGCGGGCGTGCTCGGCCCCCAGCCGCTCGTGCTCGATCCGCCGACGCTCGTCCACCAGCCCCGACCGGACCAGCTCCGCCTCCTGCTTGCGGCTCTCCAACGCCGCCAGGGCCGCGTGCGACTCCTCCCGCCGCGACGACAGGTCCGCCTGCCGGCCCGTCAGACCCGCCAGCCGCTCGTGCACGCCGTCGAACTGCTCCAGCGCCAGGAGCGTGCGGCAGGCCTTGAGTTCCTCGTCCAGCGCGATGAACCGCCGCGCCTTGGCGGCCTGCCCCTTCACGATCCGCAGGCGGCGTTCCGTCGATTCCAGCTCCCGCCGGAGATCTCCCAGGTTGGCCTCGGTTCGGTCGAGCTTGCGCTGGGCCTCCAGGCGGCGCTGCTTGTACTTGGCGATCCCCGCCGCCTCGTCGAAGAACGTGCGCCGGTCCTGCGGGTTGGCCAGCAGCATCGCGTCCACCTTCCCCTGCTCGATGATCGAGTAGGAGTCGGCCCCCACGCCCGTGTCCATGAACAGCTCGCGGATGTCCCGCAGCCGCGCCCGCTTGGCGTTGATCAGGTACTGGCTCGTCCCGTCGCGGAACAGCCGGCGCTCGACCTCGACCTGGTCGGCGTCCATGGGCAGCCCCCGCCGCCGACCCGACAGCCGCATCGCCTCGCGGTCGACCACCACCTCCGACTCTCCCTCGCCCGCGTCCTCAACGCCCCGCTCGCCGTGGTCGACGCTCGCCGCCACCGCCGCGGACGCCCCCTCCAGCACCGGGTTGTCGAACAGGAGCTTGACGCTCGCCATGCCGCTGGGCTTGCGCGAGGCCGACCCGGCGAAGATCACGTCGAGCATCTCCGTCCCGCGCAGGCTCTTGCTCGAGCGCTCGCCCAGCACCCACTTGATGGCGTCGACGACGTTGCTCTTCCCGCACCCGTTGGGCCCGACGATGCACGTGATCGGGCGGTCGAACGTGAACTCCGTGGTGTCCGCGAACGACTTGAACCCGCTGACGGTGAGCCTGGTCAAACGCATGCGCGACCTCATGCCGCCGGCGCGCCCGGGCCCGCCGGGGTCCTCCGTGACCCGATCCGCCCCGACGCATCGGCGCCGGGGAGTGGGCAGAGCATATCGAGGGATGCCCCCCGCCGCCCCGCCCCTATCCCTTCGGCGTTGCGCCCGCCGGAGGAACAATCGGAATGAGGCGGGGCTTGGGCGGGCCGGATGGCTCCACCGGCGCCGCCGACGCCGTGCCCGCATCCAGGCGGATCACGCGGTACTCGTCCGCGCTTGTCTCGGGCCGGAGCCGGACCTCCTGCGACCGCGTCGCCGCCAGCATCTGGGCCCGCAACCGGTCCTGCTCCGTGGCGAACGCCGCCTCCACCACCTTGTGCTGCTGCATCGTGTACGCCGCCGACACCACCTCCGAGTACGTCAACCCGAACCCCGGCCTGGCGTCCTCCGGCACCGGCACCCGCCCCAGCAGGTCCAGCACCTCGGGTAGCCCCATGCCGACCGTCTCGGTCCCCGCCACCCCGGTCTGGGGGTCCCGGTGCATCAGCCTCGCCTGCCCCGTGGGGCTCTCGGTCGAGACCGCCAGGCGGTCGTCCCACATCGTCAGGATCGCCGGGGCGTTCAGCGACACCGCCGCCCCGAACACCACGATCCGCGGGCTCCCCTGCTGGGACACGTAGATCAACGGGTCCCCCACCGGCACCAGGTCCAGGAAGAACCGCCCCTCCACCAGCCGACGCTCGACCCCCTGGATCGCCCCCGCCGGAACCGACTGCTGGGAGAGGACTTCCAGGTGATTGAGGGTCCGCGGCGGGCCGTCCGTCGGGCCACGCGTCGCGTCCGCGTCCAACAGCCGCACCAGCCGCGCCTTGACCGCACGATCCACCAGGGCCTCGTACGCCGTCACCCGAACCGGCAGGTCCGGCTCGCCCAGGAGCGGCCGAAGCGCCGCGTCCACCCTCGGCCCGGCGTCGATCCGCGCCAGCAGCTCGATCGCCCGCAGCCGGTCCAGCCCCGGCCCGCGCCGCGTGATCTCGATCAGGGGCTCCACCGCCACCGGGTCGTTCAGCCGCGCCCCCGCCGCCAGCCCCGCCAGCCTCGGCACCGGCTCGGCAAAGTCGTACAACTCCCGGATGATCCGCAGACCCTTCGGGCCCGCCGAGACCATCATCCACGACATCTCGTTGGCCAGGGCCGCCTCACGCTTGACCCCCTCCACCGCCGAACGAGCCACCGTCTCCGGGTCCAGCGTGTGGATCGGAAGATTGCGCACGATGTCGAGGAACTCCGCCGGCCTCTCCCGGAAACTCCGCGGCACCCGCAGTGAGATGCTGCTCTCATTCCGCCCCCGCGCGATCGACCCGCCGTCCCCAGGCTCCTCCGGAAACCGCGCCGCGATCGCCGCCGCGATCGCGCGCGCGCGGGCGTGGCTCGGCGTGTCCAACGCCAACTCCAGCAGCATGGGGTCGGTGACCGTGCCCCCGTTGAGGATCCGCCCGGTCACCGTCGGTGTCGCCGCCTGCCCGCCCGCCTCCGTGAATGGATTGACGAACACCGCCCCCCGCGCCTCCGCGAGCTTGCGCGTCTGGACCTGCCCGAAGGCGAGCGGCTGCCCCGGGGGCGACAGCCTCAGGTCGGTCGACCAGAGTTGCCCGCCCTCCAGGCTGCTCGCGTTCACCGCGCGCACGCCGACGTCGAATCGGGCCCCCAGCGGCGCCCCGGGCGGGATCGCCGACCACACCTCGACCACGCCCACCTCGGGAGAGCGCAGGACCTGCTGGGGCGTCAACCCGTGCAGGGGCGTCCCGCGGAACGCGTCGCTGGTCCGGGAAACACCCCGGAGGCCCAGCTCACGCTCCATCGTGGCTTGGATCGATGGGGGCAGCGGCAGCCCGCCCGTGCCCCGCAGTCCCACCACGAGCCCGTACCCGGAGACCAGCGTCGGCTCGGCGCCGTTCATGGTGGTCTCGGATCCCACGGTGCCCCTCAGGAGCGAAGGGACCTCGCGGATGACCGAGGGGGTTACGGCCCGGGGCCTCGGGGGCGGTCCGCCCCTGCACGCCTGGAGCCCCGCCACCGCCCCGAGCACCAGCATCAGTGACCACGTCCTGCGCATGCCGCCTCCGTTCCACCCGCCCCGCCGCGTGGCGGAGTGTACGGATCGGCGCGTCTCTCCTCGCGCGGCCTGACGGAGAAGCACAAGAGACGCGGAGGTCGGGATCGGTGGATAACCGGGCCCCAACCTGTTCGGGTCTGTCGATCGCTGTCGGTTGTCCGGGCGCCGGGGCGGGCGTCCGGCTCGCGGCAAGATGAAGATCCGCCGAGACTTGCGCTCTGATTCGGCGAATCCGACAGAGATCGCACCGCAACCGCCCGATACTTTGGGGGCATGTGGGCTTGAACCCACGACGGATTGTGGTATTCTTTCCCTTACCGCTCATTCGACGCGGGGGTGCCCGGGTGGACGGGTGCCGGGTCGGGCGGGCGGCGGCTGGGGTTGGAACGTGTCCGGATCTTCGGTGTTCCAACTCGGATCGGAGGGAGGACCCGCTCGGGTCTGGTCGGGTATTGTTCTAAGTTCGTAAGGTTTATGGGGATGCCCGGCGTGGAGCGCCGGGGGATGTCGCGCCGTCGGGTGGGGCGGTTCAGGGAGGTGGGGCGTGCCGGTGCTTTCGGACAGACAGATCCGCGAGCTGGTGACGATCGAGCCGTTCGAGGAGTCGGTGAAGCGTCCCGGGCGGATCAGCTTCGGGGTGTCGAGCTACGGGTACGACGTGCGGGTGGGGACGCGGTTCAAGATCTTCACGCCCACGCCGCGGACGGGCGGGATCACGGTGGTGGACCCGAAGAACTTCTCGCCGGACCTGTTCGTGGAGGTGGACTGCGCGGCGTTCAAGACGGACCACGTGGTGATCCCGCCCAACTCGTTCGCGCTGTGCGAGACGGTGGAGCACTTCGACATCCCGCGGAACGTGCTGGTGCTGTGCGTGGGGAAGAGCACGTACGCGCGGTGCGGGATCATCGTGAACGTGACGCCCCTGGAGCCGGAGTGGCGGGGGAGGGTGACGCTGGAGATCAGCAACACGACGCCGCTGCCGGCGAGGGTGTACGCCAACGAGGGGATCGCGCAGTTCGTCTTCCTGAAGGCGGACCAGGTGTGCGAGCGGAGCTACGCCGACAAGGGCGGGAAGTACCAGGACCAGGGCGGGCTGACGCTGCCGAAGGTGGATTGAGGGGGAAGGCATCGAGGCATCGAGGGATTGGGGCGGGAATGGGTGGCGAGATCAAGAGCTACAGAGACCTGGTGGCTTGGCAGAAGGCGTTCTGGCCGGGCACGCGGGTGTATCGAGTGACCGAGGCGTTTCCGGAGCGGGAGCGGTTCGGATTGACGGTGCCGCTTCGGCGCGGTCTCGCTCGCGGGCAACATCGCCGAGGGGTACGGACGCGGGAGCACGGCGGACTGCGTCCGCTTCCTCAAGGTCTCGCGAGGAGCCCTGTATGAGTTGGACCCACAGCCGATGTTCGCGGTTGAGTTCGGGCACCTCAACCAGGGCCTGTGCGGCGAGGGCGAGTCGGAGTTCGATGAGTGCGAGCGCGTGCTCGCGGGGTTGATCCGGAGCCTGGAGCGTCATTCGGACACTTGATGCCTTGATGCCTCGATGCCGGGGTGCCTTCCCATGAAGATCACGCGCAAGTTCACCAAGGACGGTCAGGACCCCTTCGCGACGGTGTCGTGGGTGAGGCGGACGTCGCGGATCACGAACCCGGACGGGTCGGTGGTGTTCGAGATGAAGGACGCGGAGGTGCCCGAGACCTGGACGCAGCTCGCCACGGACATCATGGTGAGCAAGTACTTCCGCAAGGCGGGGGTGCCGGCCGACGGCGGGGCGAACGGGTATCCGGTCGAGGGCCCGTGCGCGGGGCCCGAGCGCTCGGCCCGGCAGGTGATCCACCGCCTGGTGGGGTGCTGGCGTCACTGGGGCGAGAAGCACGGGTACTTCGATTCGGCCGGTGACGCGCAGGCGTTCTACGACGAGCTGGTGTACATGATGGTGCACCAGATGTGCGCGCCCAACAGCCCGCAGTTTTTCAACACGGGGCTGAGCTGGGCGTACGGGATCTCCGGGCCGGCGCAGGGGCACTTCGTGCCCGACCCCAGGACGGGGGAGGTGTGCCCGGCGGAGGACGCGTACACGCACCCCCAGCCGCACGCCTGCTTCATCCAGTCGGTGGACGACGACCTGGTGAACGAGGGCGGGATCATGGACCTGTGGGTCCGGGAGGCCCGGCTGTTCAAGTACGGGTCGGGGACGGGGACGAACTTCTCGCGCCTGCGGGGCGAGGGGGAGAAGCTCTCGGGCGGGGGCAAGAGCTCGGGGCTGATGTCGTGGCTGCGGATCGGGGACCGGGCGGCGAGCGCGATCAAGAGCGGGGGGACGACGCGGCGGGCGGCGAAGATGGTCTGCCTGGACATGGACCACCCCGACATCGAGACCTTCATCAACTGGAAGGTGCGCGAGGAGTTGAAGGTCCAGGCGATGGTGGAGGGGCAGCGGCTGCTGATGAAGACGGACCCGTCGTTCGCGGGCACCGCCGGGCGGATGGGGCTGGAGCTGGACTACGACTTCAACGGCGAGGCGTACCAGACGGTCAGCGGGCAGAACAGCAACAACAGCGTGCGGATCCCGGACTCGTTCTTCGCGGCCCTGGACGCGGGGGCGGCGTGGGAGACGCGGTGGCGGACCAGCGCCGCCCCGGCCCGCACCTTCGACGCGAGGGCCTTGTGGGGCTCGCTCTGCCACGCGGCCTGGCGCTGCGCCGACCCGGGCGTGCAGTACGACACGACGATCAACGCCTGGCACACCTGCCCCGGCGCGGGCCCCATCAACGCGAGCAACCCGTGCTCCGAGTACATGTTCCTGGACAACACGGCGTGCAACCTGGCGTCGCTGAACCTGCTGCGGTTCTACGACGCGGGCACGCGGACCTTCGACGTCGAGGGCTACGAGCACGGGATCGACCTGTGGACGGTGGTGCTCGAGGTCAGCGTGCTGATGGCGGCGTACCCGTCGCGGAAGATCGCCGAGCTGTCGTGGAAGTACCGCACGCTGGGGCTGGGCTTCGCCAACCTGGGGGCCATGCTGATGCAGGCGGGCGTCCCCTACGACAGCGACGGGGGACGGGCCATCGGGGCGAGCCTGTCGGCGATCCTGACGGGGCGGTCGTACCGAGCCAGCGCCCACATGGCCCGCGAGCACGGGCCCTTCCCGGGCTTCGCGCCCGAACGCGACAGCATGCTGCGGGTCGTCCGCAACCACCGGCTGGCGGCCCACGGGGAGAAGCGCGACTCGGAGCGCTACGAGGGGCTGAACCCGGGCACGCGCCCGGTGCCGATCGACCACGACCTGCTCCTGGGGCTCGAGGGCGTCGCCAACGTCGGCGAGCTGTCGGCGCGATCCAAGGCGGTCTGGGACGAGGCGCTGGGCTTCGGGGAGCGGTGGGGGTACCGCAACGCGCAGGTGTCGGTGATCGCGCCCACGGGCACGATCGGGCTGCTCATGGACTGCGACACGACGGGCGTGGAGCCGGACTTCGCGCTCGTGAAGTTCAAGAAGCTGGCGGGGGGCGGGTATTTCAAGATCGCCAACGAGAGCGTGGCCCCCGCGCTGCGGGCCCTGGGCTACACCGACGCGCAGATCAAGAAGATCATGACCTACCTGCTGGGCACGCTCGACCTGGACGTGCCCATGCCGACGGACGTGAAGGGCGTCGGGCCCGGGCAGACGCTCGCGGGGTGGCTCGTGGGCAAGGGGCTGACGGACGCGGACGTGCGCGAGATCGCGTCGGGGCTGCCGGGCGTCTTCGAGCTGTCGTTCGCGTTCGCGGCGTGGAGCGTGCCGGACGAGGCGTTGCGGCGGTGCGGGGTCGACCCCGGGGCGCGGCGGAGCACGCCCGGCTTCAATCTGCTCAAGGAGCTGGGGCTCAAGGACGGGCAGATCGAGCGGCTCAACGAGGTGGTGTGCGGTCGCCAGACGGTGGAGGGGGCGCCGGGGCTCAAGGACGAGCACCTGCCGGTGTTCGACTGCGCGAACACCTGCGGGCGGATCGGCAAGCGGTTCATCGCGCCCGAGGGGCACATCCGCATGATGGCGGCGGTGCAGCCGTTCGTCACGGGGGCGATCAGCAAGACGATCAACCTGCCCCACTCGGCGACGGTGGAGGACATCGGTCGCTGCTACCGCCTGAGCTGGGAGCTGGGGCTGAAGGCCAACGCGCTGTACCGCGACGGGTGCAAGCTGAGCCAGCCCCTGAGCTCGAACGCCGACGGGGACAAGGCCAGGGAGGGCACCGCGGGAAACCCTCCGAGCGCCGGATCCGGCGCCACAACCAGCTCGGAGCCCTCTGCCATCGCCCCGGTTGCGGCGACGTCGGCAGCCTCGCCCCTCCCTGAGCTGGCGGCGGTGGAGAGCAAGCCGCCCGCGATCGTCAAGCCCACGAGGCGGCGCCTGCCGGAGACTCGGCGGAGTTTCACGCACCGGTTCAACATCGCCGGGCACGAGGGGTACCTGACGGTCGGGCTCTACGACGACGGCAAGCCGGGCGAGCTGTTCATCACGATGAGCAAGGAGGGATCGACGATCGGCGGGCTGATGGACAGCCTGGGCACGGCGACGAGCGTGGCCCTGCAGTACGGCGTGCCGATCGAGAGCCTGGTCAACAAGTTCAGCCACCAGCGCTTCGAGCCGGCGGGGATGACGGAGAACTCGGAGATCCCCTTCGCCAAGAGCCTGGTGGACTACATCTTCCGCTGGATGGGCATGCAGTTCATTCCGGGGTATCGCGAGCAGCACGCGCCCAGCCGCGGCGCGCTGGGTTCAAACGCACCCGCGGGCGCGGAGCGCCCGCCCAGGCCGGAGGACGGGCGATGGAACCACGCGTCGGAGCCGTCGGGCGGACGGATGGGGGGCCTGTCGGCTGGGGGCCCCGCCCCTGGACCCGCAAGCCCCGCCCCTGGGGCAAGCCGCGCTTCGCTGGTCGGGCTGATCGAGCAGACCACGACGGTGGTCGTGGCGACGGTCGACCCGATGAGCGTCGCCAACGCCGAGCACCAGGCGGACGCGCCGCCCTGTGACGTGTGCGGCACGATCACGGTCCGCAGCGGGATGTGCTACAAGTGCCTGAACTGCGGGAACAGCATGGGGTGTTCGTAGGCCATCGTCGCCCGGCGAGCGCGGCCGGGCAGGGATGAGCCGGGCGAAGGCCCGGCGAACACGAGGAGTCGGCGTCGCGGCGAGCGCGGCCGGGCGCCGGAGTGGAGGGCAGATCGGCACGTCCGTGTCGGGGATCCGGGCCAGCGCGACGATGGAATGCCGCTGGGGCGACGCACGATGGAGTGACGCGGCGCCTCCCCTGACTCCACCGACGACCACACGGCCCGCCGGGACGGCCCGGCGATCGACCGGAGGGATTCGGCGCGCGGACCACACGCCGCGGCCACGGAGGATCGACGGGAGCACGAACGACCCGGACAGGCCGACCAACCCAAGCCCACCACGCGAGTCCCGACGCCATCCCACCCCTCTCCCTCGGCGTCCGAGACTCGCACCTCCCTACCCCCGGAGCCGTCCACCACGGCCCGGGGGTTTTCCGCTTCTGGCCCCCCCACACATCCCAGGCGGGCGGGCGTACGCGGGGACATGCTCGTCATGGTCGTCGAGAGGTTCAAGGCGGGAAGGTCCGGCGACGTGGCTCGCCGATTCCGCGAACGCGGCCGGTTGATCCCCGAGGGGAGCGGGCTCGACTGCGTGGCGAACTGGATGGCGCTCGACGGGGCGGAGTGCTGCCGGCGGATGGGGTCGCCGACGCGGGAAGCCCTGGAGCCGTGGCGGTCGCAGTGACGCGACCTGGGCGACTTCGTCGCCGTTCCCGTGCTGGCGTCGGGCGAGTGCTGGGCGGGCCGGGGTTCGTGATCGCTACCCCTGCCTCGGCGGCGATGGCAGAGCCGCGATGCCCATGGGCATCGCGAAGCGGTCACGGGTGCGGCAGTAGGTCGTCCCGCCCATGCGCCCGAAGGCCGCGAGCCTGTCCGCGTCGACGTGGAAGCGGTCGTTGACCAGCCCGTCGCGGACGAAGACGTGCACCACCCGCCCGATGACCACGTTCCCGGCGTGGGGCGTGCCTGGACTCGTGCGGACGACCTGCAGCGTGCGGCACTCGAAGGCGACGGGCGACTGGGCGACGCGGGGCGGGCGCACCACGCGGCTGGGCGAGGGCGTCAGGCCTACCAGGTCGAACTCGCTCTCGCCGAAGGGCAGCGGCTCGGCCGCGCCCGCCACCTTCGCCGCGTAGGCTTCGACGGCGAGGTTGACGACGAACTCACCCGTGCCCCCCTCGCTCTCGGGCTTGGCGTTGCGGAGGGTGTCCTTCTCGCCGCCGTCGGGGCGGTTGGCGGGGCAGAAGAGGAGCGTCATGGGGTCGGAGCCGACGCCCGCGAAGAAGGAGAAGGGGGCGAGGTTGGGGCGTCCGTCGGGCGAGATGGTCGCCACCAGGGCGATGGGGCGGGGGACGATGGCCCCGATGAGCAGCCTGTACCGGTCGGGTTGAGGCAATGAGCCAGGATCCAGTTCCATCCGGGCAGTCTAGTTCCGAGCCGGCGACGCCCCTCGCCACGCCCCCGGTGACGCCGGACTCGCCCGCGATGCCCCGCGAGCGGTTCAGCCGGCACCCCGCGGTGCGGGCCTTCGAGGTCGGCGTGACGGTGGTGATCCTGACCCTGATCGGGGCGGCGATCTGGATCGTGGTCGACATGACGCAGCGGGCCCGGCGTCAGGAGCTCCAGCGCATCGAGGCCGACCTGGGCGGCATCCCGATCGAGCGCCGCCCCATCCGCGTCGACGACCCCACGCGCCACCCCGCGCCCGAGGTGCTGGTCTCGCTCTTCGGCGGCGTCGCGCGGGGCGGGTACTTCGAGCCGCCGCCGGGCGAGCTGACGCTGGCGACGCTCCTGGCGGCGGGGGGCGGGCTTCAGCCGGGAGTGGTCGGCGAGATCACCGTCGCGCGCAAGGTGAGCGGGCGCGTGGACGTGGTGGAGCGCGTGCCGGTTGACGGCGCGACGGAGCAGGAGGCGGTCCGGGTCCGCCCCGGCGACGTGGTGTTCGTGCCCAGACCCTAGACATCGCCGCGCCCTACTGGTGCGAGTCGGAAGAACGTGTACCAAGGCGCCGGCGGCCGCTGCGGGTGCCACGGGCGATCCGCCCGGCGGTCGCCCGTGCCGGCGTCCGGACGGGCGTCGAACAGCCGCACGGGTCACGGGCGAAGCGCCCGATGACCCGTGGCACCCGGAGCGCATCCGTCCACGGACTTCCGACTCGCGCCACTACCAGGGGATCGTCTCCCCGAGGCGGTCCATGAAGCGCCCGGAGTCGGCGGGGACGACTCGGTCGAACGTGGCGAGCAGGTCCGCGGCGGCCTGCGCCGGCAGGAGCGGGGCCTTGGGACCTCCCATGTCCGTGCGCACCCAGCCCGGGTGCATCGCCACGCACGTCACGCCGCGCTCGCGCAGGTCGATGGCCATGCAGGCCGTCAGCATGTTGAGCGCGGCCTTCGAGGCGCGGTACGAATACGACGACCCGCCCGCGTTCGCCCCGATCGACCCGAGATGGCTGGAGATGTTCACCACCAGGCGCCGCTCCCCCTCCAGCAGCATGGGCAGCACCGCCTTGACCACCAGGACCGGGGCCACGCTGTTGACCCGGAGGACGCGGGCCAGCTCCGGCCCCGACACGCCTTCGATGCCCTTGGCGCCGCCCGCGACTCCCGCGTTGTTGATCAGCACGTCGAGGCGCTCCCCGCCGAGGCGTTCGCCCAGCGCGGCGATGCTGTGGTCGTCGGTGGCCTCGAAGGGCACGACGGACCGGCAGATCTCGGCCAGGCCGGGATGGCGGGCGGGCTCGCGCACCGCGGCGATCACCCGGTCGCCCCGGGCCGCCGCCTGCCGCGCCAGTTCCAGACCGATCCCTCGCGACGCGCCCGTGATGAGCCAGGTGTGGGGCATGCCCGATTATCCCCGCGCCGCGGCGCGGCAACGATCCGGGCATGGGCCTCCGCCTGCTGATCACCGGGTTCGAGCCGTTCCGGACCTTCGCCGTTAATCCCAGTTGGCACGCGGCCGAGGCGGTCGCGGCGCGGTTCGATGAGGCTCGGGCGGAGCTCCTGCCCGTCGACCACGCCGCCGCCCGCGAGCGGCTGCTCGCCGCCATCGTCCGCCATCGACCGCTCGAGGTCCTCTGCATGGGTCTGGCGGCGGGCGATGAGTTCCGGCTCGAACTGCTGGCCCGCAAGCCGGCGGAGTTCGAGGGAATCGCCGGCCCGCCCGTGCTGCACGGACGATGGGCGTGGCGGAGCGCCGAGGCGGCGCTGCGGTCGGGCGGCGAGTCCGTGCGCGCCAGCACCGACGCGGGGCGGTACGTGTGCGAGAGCACCTACTGGGGCCTGCTCCAGGGCGGCCCCGGGCTGGGGGTGCGCCGTGGCGCGTTCCTGCACGTCCCCGCGCTGGGAGGGCGGTTCGACCAGGCCCGCGTCACGCGGGCGGTGATCGGCGCCGTCGCCGCGTCGGCGGGCGTCAGACTTCGATGACCATGGCGACGGCGTTGCCGCCGCCCAGGCACAGGGCGGCCACGCCGCGCTTGCCCCCGGTGCGGTGCAACTGGTGGATGAGCGTGGTGAGCACGCGGGCGCCGGAGCAGCCGATGGGGTGCCCCAGGGCGATCGCCCCGCCGCAGACATTGACCTTCTCCTCGGGCAACCGGCCTTCCTTGAGGTTCTGGAGGACCTGGGCGGCGAAGGCCTCGTTCAGTTCGAAGAGGTCGATCTCCTTGGCGGTCAGCCTGGCCTTGGCGAGGACGGCGGGCACGGCCAGGGCCGGGGCCCTGAAGATCTCCTTGGGCGCCACGCCCGAGGTGTGATACGCGACGATCCTGGCCAAGGGCTTGATGCCCAGTTCCTCGGCCCGGGCGAGGCTGGCGACGGCGAGGGCGGCGCCGCCGTCGGAGATCTGCGAGGCGTTCCCCGCCGTCACCGTCCCCTCCTTGGGGTCGAAGACGGGGCGGAGCTTGGCGAGAGTCTCGGCGGTGGTATCGGGGCGGATGCCCTCGTCGGCGGCGACGCCGGGCGACTTCCTGTCGTTGCACTGCTCGCCCGTGAGGGCGACGAGCTCGCTCTTGAAGAAGCCGCTCCTGGTGGCTTCGGCGGCCCGCTGGTGGCTGCGGGCGCTCCAGCGGTCCTGCTCGGCGCGGGAGATCTCGTACGTGCGGGCGATGTGATCGGCGGCGTTGCCCATGGCCCAGCACTCGAAGGCGCAGCGCAGGCCGTCGTACTGCATGTGGTCCTCGAAGGCGATGGGCCCGAACTTGGGGGCCCCCGCCCCGTCGCGGATGCGGGCGAAGTAGGGCGCCGCGGTCATGCTCTCGAACCCGCCGGCGAGCACGAGCGAGGCGTCGCCCGCGCGGATGGCTTGGGCGGCGAGCATGACGGCCTGGAGCCCCGACCCGCACACCTTGTTGATGGTCTGGGCGGGCTGCGTCTCGGGGCATCCGGCCTTGAGCGCCGCCTGGCGGGCCGGGTTCTGTCCCAGCCCCGCCTGCAGCACGCAGCCGAAGATCGCGTCGTCGACGCGACCGCCCTCGGCCTCGGCCTTGAGCCGGGCGTGCTCGGCGAAGAGCCCCTGGATCGCCGCGGCCCCGAGGTGCGGCGGATGGACCTTGGCCAGCCCACCGAAGAACCGGCCGACGGGAGTGCGCTTGGCGGCGAGAATCACGGCAGTCGTGGCAGCGGACATGTTCAATCCTCCGGAGGGTGCGTCCGTGCCAGTCTAGGTCGTCGCAATCGGGGTGGGCCAAGGCTGGAAGGCGTGCCCCGGAACCCCTAAGAACCTGCGGCATGCCGACGCAGCCCGCGCCCACCGACCCGCGGCCCCGCGACGCCTCGCTCGGGCGGACGCTGTGGCTGGCGGCGGAGTTCGTGGCCCTGTTCGCGGTGGGCCCGCTGCTGCACTACGCGGGCGTGCTGCGCCCGCCTCTGCTGCTGGTCATATGGGTGATCGGCTTGGCCGCCCTCGCCCTGCTGTGGCACGACCCGACGTTCGACCGGCGCTCGCTCTGGCGGCTGGGGGGCACGGGGGGGCGGGTCGGGGCCATGCTCGGGCGCTGGGCCGTCGCCACGCTCGGCGTGGCGGGGCTCACGGCGGTCTTCCTCCCCGACCGCTTCCTGTGGCTCCCGATGAACCGCCCGGGGCTCTGGCTGCTCGTCATGGCCCTGTACCCGATCGTGAGCGTGCTCATGCAGGGCGTCGTCTACCGCAGCTTCCTCTTCCACCGCTACCGCGACCTGTTCCCGACGCCCACGACCATGATCCCGGCGGCGTCGGCGGCGTTCGCCTTCGGGCACGTCATCTTCCACAACTGGCTGGCGGTGGCCCTGACGGCCGTCGGGGGCGTCCTCTTCGCCCTCACCTACCACCGCACCCGCTCGGGCCTCTTCGCCTCGATGGAGCACGTCCTGTACGGCAACATGCTCTTCACGGTCGGGCCCGGCGTGTACCTCGTGATGGCGCTGTCCGACCGCTGAGGCGGGCCCCTACGCTCAGGGCCCTTCCGGGGATCACCAGGGTTCAAGGGGATTCGCCATGCCGCCCGCCGCGGACCGCACCGTCCTTTCCGCCGAGTCCAACCAGGCCCTGGGCCTCGCCCACTTCGCGATCGACTTCATGGGCGACGAGCCCGGCAAGCGCGGCGAGCCCGGACCCAAGGTCCTGGAACGCACCAACTGGTTCCACACCGACGCCTGCCTCTGCGGCGTCTCCGCCATCGCGCTCGGCACCAACGCCCCCACCGTCTTGCGCAGGGAAGCCGACGCCTACCGCGCATCGCACAAGGCCGTCCACTGGGCCAAGGGCTCGGTCCGAGGCGGCGTCCCCGTCTTCGGCTCCGAGACCGACGTCGAGGTCGAAAAAGCCGTCGTCGCCAACGGTGCCGCCGTCCGCGAATGGGACAGCAACGGCACCAACTTCGGGTTCAGCGCGGAGCGAGAGCAGCACCGGGCCGGCGAGTTCGGTCACAACGACTTCTACGCCGTCCCCCTCGCCGCCGCTCAGCTCCGCGGGCGCGACGGGGCGTACGCCCTCCGCGGCATGGTGCTCCACGACGAGATCCGCGGGCGCCTCGCCGAGGTCTTCAGCCTCAAGACCTACAAGATCGACCACGTGGTGCACGGGGCCATCGCGTCGGCGGCGGTGTTCGGCGCCATGATGGGGGCGAGCCCCGAGCAGATCGAGAGCGCGGCGGGCATGGTCGTGGCCCACGCCATCCCCTTCCGGGCCATCCGCCACGGGCACCAGCTCTCCGACAGCAAGGGCGCCAGCGCCGCGATCTCGACCGAGTTCGCCGTCCTTTGCGTGAAGCGAGCCATGATGGGCTTCGTCGGCCCCAAGGACATCTTCCGCAACCCGGAAGCCATCTTCAACCTCATGCCCCTGCGCATGGGCGGCGCGCACCCCGACGCCGCACCGGGGATGAAGGCCGGCAAACGCTCCCCCTTTGACCTCGTGCTCAGTCGGGCCGGAGATGACTTCACCGTCATGGGCATGCACTTCAAGCTGGGCCTGTACGAGCACCAGTCCGCCGGGGCCCTCCAGGGGCTCATCGACCTCGTCGGCAGGCACCCGCACCTGCTGGCCGGGGTTCAGTCGGGCGACAACATCGAGAAGGTCGTGGTGCGGGCCTACGAGCCCGCGTTCAGCATCATCGGCGATCCCCACAAGCGCGACCCCCACACCCGCCAGTCCGCCGACCACTCCATGCTCTACCTGGCCTCCACCATGCTCCGCAAGGCCCTGGAACTGCACGCGGCCCGCAAGGGCGCCTCCCTGGGCTGGAAGGAGCTCATGCTCGGGCCCTACGACTTCGACAAGAAGGCCATCCACGACCCGCTCACACGCCGCCTCATGGACAGGACGACCTTCGAGCACGGCGGGCCCGAGTACGACCGGCGCTACCCCGACGGGATTCCGACATCCGTCCTCATCATCGACGACGAGGGGCAAACCCTCGACAGCGGGCTGGTGATGTACCCCGCCGGGCACGCCCGAAACACCACCGCCGACCTGCGTGGCATCCTGGCGCACAAGTGGCGCATGCTCGGCTCGCTCGCGGTCCGCGACCCCGACGCCCTCGTGCGGCGGTTCTCCTCGCTCCAGGACATGTCCGAGCGGGACATCGCGTCGCTCTACGACTTCGAGATCCAGCCCCGGCCGGGGTACGAGTGACACCGGGGGCGTGCCAGACGCCACAGGGGTGGGCCCAGCCCGCCGCCCCGAACAAAGCCCCCTCGCCGCACGAGCGCGGGACGGGCGGGGCGGATGGATGCCAACGGGGCCCCACGCGGGAGCGTGGGGGGTACCCGCGGAGCCGGCCACCTCGGTGGCACGCCGCCGCGGCTCGGGCTGCTTGCTTCTTGATCGGCCGGGGTCGCGGGGTATCAGCCTCGGTGTGCAGGAGTCAGCGGCGGCGACGCGCGGCGAGCAGCCCGCCGAGGCCCAGCAGGGCCGCGGCGCCGGGCGCGGGCACCACGACGTGCACATGATCGATGGAATACACGTCGTTGGATGCCGCGGGAACGATCACCACAGAGGCGATGTCCGCGGTCGGACGCGCCACGCCGATGTACGCGGCGTGAGACCCGCCCGGGGATCCGAGCGCCACCGCGCCGGTCTCGAGCAGCACCCCGCCCGAGTCGTAGGCCCGCAGAACGTTGCCGATGAAGTTGGGGTCGAACCACCCCACGAGGATCTCCTTGACGCCCACGGCAAACGTCAGCGTCAGCGGCGTGTAGGAGCCTCCGAATCCGCTCGAGGGCCGGGGCTGGAGCGTGCGGGTGAATGTCGGAGAAGGATACGGGGCGTTCGCGCCGTAGCCGGTGATGTTGACGATGCCCAGCCCCGGACCCGCGGAGAACGTCACCGACCCGATCGTCAGCGGGTTGGCCACCGCACCCACCGCGAAGCTCTCGAAATCGATGAACTCGGAGACGGTGCCGAGTTGACCCGGCGAGGTGATCACCGCCCCGGTCGCGTGCCCCGCCGCCGCCCCGACGGCCGCGGCACACCACAGAACAGATGCGGACAACGCCTTCATGCCTGATCTCCCTTTCATGCGTGCGCTTCGTGCCGGCATCCGCAGGGCATTCTACTCTCCCTGAACCGATGGATGCCGACAATCTGCTCAAAGACGGCGCGATGTGAAGATGGGCAATCCGCCCCCGGCGTGCCGTCGCCCGCGACGGCACGACGCTTTGGACGGACCTGTCGAGGGCTCGACGACGACCGCCGAAGGTTCGACGCCGACCCGGGAAGGGCTGACATGAGCCGACGACGAGCGATCAGCGGCGGCGACGCGCGGCGAGCAGCCCGCCGAGCCCGAGGAGCGCGGCGGCGCCGGGCGCGGGGATGACCCAACGCACGGTGTTCCCGAGCAACTGCGCGTAGTTGGCGTCGGTGATCACGCCGGTGTTGCTGAACTGGTGCGACAGGCTCGCGACGCGGCCCGCGCCCGCGTCCCACCCCACGACGCCCGCGCCGCCCGTGTTGGAGGAGCGGTAGAACTCCGTCGCGCCAGCCTTGGGCGCGAGCCGGTATTCCCCGTCGCCCAGGCTATTGGGGATGGCGAACGAGGCGGGAAGCCCCGCGTTCATGATCGGGTCGGGCGTGATGAGGCTGAACGTCGTGGCGGAGTTGTGCGGCCCCCACCCGGGGTAGGTCGCGGGCAGGATGGGGAAGAGCGCGTGGACTGAGCTGAAGTGATAGTGCATGTAGTTCAGGATCTCGCTCGTGACCAGCCCGCCCCCGGCGTTGACGAAATCGACGAGTTGCTGCTGGCCCGCGACGTTGGGCACGGCGAAGGGCGAGAAGAGCGAACAGGTCATGAAGACGGCGTCGTAGCCCGCCAGGCTGATGCTGCCGTCGAAGAGATTGGCGCGCACGCCCATCGTGACGTTGAACCCCTGCGCGGTGAGCGTGGCCTGCAGGGCGTCGTTCACGTTGCCGTTGATGTTGTCGGTGGAGAAGACGTACACGTTCTGGGCGTGGGCCCGCGGGCCGATGCCAAGAGCGGCGATAGCCGCCGCCGCCACGCCTCCGATGATCCCGGAATGACAAGGCATGCGCTGCTCCTTCGGTTCAGGCTGTTCCCCCGTGGACCGCCGATGGTCCGCGCGCCGGCACCACCCGCGACAGCCCGTCGACGGATGCACGGCTTCTCAGACCAACATGCCACGCGATCCGAGGTTTGGCCACTGAAAGGGGACAATGGAATGAGAAAAGCCGCTCACGCGCCGAGACCCGCTCGGTTCGCCGCCGCGACATGATCTCGACGGGCTCGCCCGCCGGGCCCATGGCGAGGCGGTGGCGATGGAGTCGGGCTCGGCGGGGACCGGCGTTCGCTTTTCGTTGGGGCGGAGGCCGTCCCGCGCGGTCGCGGCTCGAGTCGGTCACCCGCGCGGGTCAACGGCAGCCCGATCCCAGCGCCCCCGGGGAAGGGACAGAGAAGCGAAGGCACGGCCTGGAATCGCCCTACCCGCCGGCGGTGTACGCTCATGCCATGAACCGCGCACGATTCCTGCCGACGGTCGCTCTGGCCGCGCTCCTGGTCCCGGCTCTTGGGCGGGCCCAGCAGCCCGACCCCGGCGTGGAGGGCATGTCGCTCATGGGCGAGCCGCTCCGCGCACCGGAACTGGCGCCCGAGCGCCGGGCCCGGCTCGAGGCCGACTTGGCCAAGGCGCGCGCCGACCTCGACGCCGATCCGGGCAGCGAGGATGCCGCCGTCTGGGTCGGCCGGCGACTTGCCTACCTCGGGCGATACCGCGACGCCATCGCCATGTTCAGCCAGGGGCTGGAGCGGCACCCGAAGAGCGCCGCGCTGTTGCGGCACCGAGGGCACCGCTACATCACCCTCCGCCAGTTCGACAAGGCCATCGCCGACCTGGAGATGGCCGGCACGTTGATCGAGGGCGCACCGGACCGGGTCGAGCCCGACGGCGCGCCCAACCCGGCGGGCATCGCGCGCTCCACGCTCCACACCAACGTCTGGTACCACCTGGGGCTGGCCCGGTTCCTCAAGGGCGAGTGGGGGCCCGCCGCCGACGCGTACGCCCGGTGCCTGGCCGCCGCTCCCAACGACGACATGCGCGTCGCCGCGTCGCACTGGCTGTACCTTTCGCTGCGCCGCGACGGCCGGGACGAGCAGGCCCGCAAGGTGCTCGAGCCCGTCGCCGAGACGATGGACGTCATCGAGAACCAGGCGTACCACAAGCTCCTGCTGCTCTACAAGGGGCTGGTGCGTCCGGAGCGGATCGTGCCCGACGCCGCCGGGGCGACGCAGACCGATGCGGCCCTGACCTACGGCGTGGGCGCCTGGCTCGGGCTCGAAGGCAAGCCCGATCACTCCCGAGCCATGCTGGAGCGCACGCAACTGGCCGGGCCCTGGCCCGCGTTCGGCGTGATCGCCGCCGAGGCCGAGCTGGCCCGACTCGAGGGCCCGTGATCGCGGAGCCGAGGCGATGAAGGTCACGGGCATCATGTCGTCCCCCGTCATCTCGGTCGCGCGCGACACGCCCATGCGCCGGGTCGCCGCCCTGATGCGCGAGAAGCGCATCGGCGCGGTGGTCGTCGTGGATGCCGACGGCGCCCTCCTCGGGCTGGTCACCGAGACCGACATGGCCACCGTCCGGCGCAGCGTTCCCTTCAGCCTCAAGCTCGCCGCCGTGATCTACGGCATGCGTCCACCGACCCCCGCCGAGTCCGCCGAGCTCATGGCCATGGCCGCCAGACTGACCGCGGGCGACCTCATGACGTCGCCGATCGAGAGCGTCCGCGAGGACCAGGAGGCCTCCGAGGTCGCCGCCCTCATGCTCAAGCACGACCGCCGGCACGTCCCCGTGGTCCGCGACGGCAAGCCCGTCGGCATCGTCGCCCGGCACGACCTGCTCAAGCTCCTGCTCAGGCCCTGATGGACGCGGGCACGCTCCACCTCGTCGCGGAGCGGCTGGCGAAGGCACGGCGCGTCGTGGCGATCACCGGCGCGGGCGTCTCCGCCGAGAGCGGGATCCGCACCTTCCGCGACACCATGGACGGGCTCTGGAAGGAGTTCGACCCCCAACGCCTCGCCACGCCCGAGGCCTTTGAACGCGACCCCGCGACCGTCACGCGTTGGTACGACCACCGCCGCCTGGGCTGTCTGGCCGCCGATCCCAACCCCGGTCACCTCGCCCTGGCGCGCCTCGAAGCCCGCCTGGCGGACGCGGGCCTCGGCTTCGTCCTCGCCACGCAGAACGTCGACCGCCTGCACCAACGCGCCGGCAGCCGGCGCGTCCTCGAACTCCACGGGTCGATCATGGAGTGGCGTTGCACCGCCACCGGGCGCAAGCTCGTGCCCGATCCCTCGCCCATGACGCGCTTCCCCCCGCCCTCGCCCTTTGCCGAGGGCGCGCTGCTCCGCCCCGACGTGGTGTGGTTCGGCGAACTGCTCCCGATGGAGGTGTTCGCCGCGGCGGAGCGGGCCTCGCGCGCCTGCGACGTCTTCCTCAGCGTCGGCACCAGCAGCGTGGTCTTCCCCGCCGCGGGCCTCATCCGCACCGCCGCGGCCCACGGGGCCTACACCGTCGAGATCAACCGCGAGGAGACCGCCGCCAGTGTCTGGGTCGATGCCGCCCTCCGCGGTCCGTCCGGCGAGGTGCTTCCGAGGCTCCTGGCCGCCATGGGCCCCGGCTAGCGGCGCGAGTCGGAAGTCCGTGGACGGATGCGCTCCGGGTGCCACGGGTCATCGGGCGCTTCGCCCGATGACCCGTGCGGCTGTCAACGCCCGTCCGGACGCCGGCACGGGCGATCCGCAAGGCGGATCGCCCGTGGCACCCGCAGCGCCCGCCGGCGCCTTGGTGCACGTTCTTCCGACTCACGCCACGAGTGGTGTGTGTCGGAAGTCCGTGGACGGAGCGCTCCGGGTGCCACGGGTCATCGGGCGCTTCGCCCGATGACCCGTGCGGCTGTCAACGCCCGTCCGGACGCCGGCACGGGCGATCCGCCGGGCGGCTCGCCCGTGGCACCCGCGGCGCCGGCCTGCGCCTTGGTGCACGTTCTTCCGACTCGCGCCGCGAGTGGTGTGTGTCGGAAGTCCGCGGGTGGATGCGCCGCGGGTGCCACGGGTCATCGGGCGCTTCGCCCGATGACCCGTGCGGCTGTCAACGCCCGTCCGGACGCCGGCACGGGCGATCCGCAAGGCGGATCGCCCGTGGCACCCGCAGCGCCCGCCGGCGCCTTGGTGCACGTTCTTCCGACTCGCGCCGCGAGTGGTGTGTGTCGGAAGTCCGTGGACGGAGCGCTCCGGGTGCCACGGGTCATCGGGCGCTTCGCCCGATGACCCGTGCGGCTGTTCGAGGCCGGTCCGGACGCCGGCACGGGCGATCCGCAAGGCGGATCGCCCGTGGCACCCGCAGCGCCCGCCGGCGCCTTGGTGCACGTTCTTCCGACTCGCGCCACGAGTGGTGTGTGTCGGAAGTCCGTGGACGGAGCGCTCCGGGTGCCACGGGTCATCGGGCGCTTCGCCCGATGACCCGCGCGGGTCGGGTGTCGGGATCAAGGCGGCACGGGCGATCCGCAAGGCGGATCGCCCGTGGCACCCGGAGCGCCAGCCGGCGCCTTGGTGCACGTTCTTCCGACTCATGCCACCAGGCCCTGGCCGCCGCGCTTCACGCCGATCGCGCGAGCTCGGCGAGCCGCTCGACCGCCCGATCCGGCGGGAGCCCCCCGACCTCGAGCACGTGGTCCGCCAGCCCGCGGTACGCGCCGTCGCGATCCCTCAGCACCGCGTCGATCTCCGTGAGTGCATCGGTGCCCGTCAGCGTGGGGCGATCCGGGTCCGAGGCGACGGTCGGGGCCAGGCGCGCGCGAAGAGTGGGCGCATCGGCCCGCAGGTACACCACGACCGCCGCCGCCCCCCGCAGGAGCGCGGCCGCGCCGGGAGCGGTGGGCGTGCCTCCGCCCAGCGCGATCACGCACGCCGGCTCGCCAAGGGCCCGCTCCAACGCCCTGGTCTCCGCCTCCCGGAACGCCGGCTCGCCCCGCTCGCGCCACGCCTGGGCGACGCTCGCGGCCCCGAGCAGCGCCCGCGTCCGATCGTCGAGGTCGACGAACACCACGCCCAGCCGCGACGCGACCAGCGCGCCAAGCGTGCTCTTCCCCGACCCGCGAAGCCCCATGAGCACCAGGTGCGGCACGCGATGGCTCACTTGATCCCCAGCGGGGCGACCTTCACCGCGGGGTCCGCCATGGGCCCCGTCACGCGGTAGGTCACCAGCTTGTCCGTCAGGGCGCCGAGAATCGCGCCCACCTTGCCCAGGTTGGACTGCAGCTTCTCCAGCGGACCGGCGTTCACGTCCAGGTCCAGCGTGCCGTCGAAGGCGATGAGCCCCGTGCCGCGGGCCGCCACGAACTCCGCCTCCACCGTGGACGACCTCACGCGCACGCCCTCGCCGGTCAGGTCGAACTCCGCGTCGGCCCGATGGCTCAGCCCCGTCGCGCCCATCAGCTTCGGCCCGACATTGAGCAGGTCCGCCAGATCCGCCAGCCCGGGGAGCATCACCAGGCGACCGTCCCGGACCTGCACGACCCCCGACCCGCTCAACGACCCGGGCGCGGTCGCGGCGTTCCCCGCGGCCTGGCCCTCCGTGCGCAGGCGACCCGCCAGCTTGGGCGGCTTCCCCTCCGGCGCCTGGGCCCGCAGCAGGCGGTTGAGGTCGAGGCGATCGCCCCGCCACTTCACGCTCGCGGGCATGCCCTCCGCCGCCAGGTTGACCGAACCCGTCGCCGCCAGCGTGCCGTCGATCGCCTCGACGCTCAACTCGGGGATGTCGAGCACGCCGCCGCTGAGCCCGGCCCGGGCCGTCGCCCTGTCGATCGGGAACCGGAACTCGCCCACGGCGACGTTGAATCCGCTGAGCGTCAGCGTCGCGTCGAGTGTGCTCGACGGGATGTCGTTCGTCTCCAGGTGCCCGCCCGCGGTCAGGTCCAGCCGCCCGCTCGCGTCGTAGCTCCGCAGCAGGTCCTGGAGCATGGGCGGCAGCGTGCCGATGGTGTCGGGCGACACGTCGATCGACAGGGCCGCCTTCTCCAGGTCCACCGCCATCGAGTCGATGTTCACCGCCCCGCTCACCGCGATCACGGCCCCCGGGGAGCGCCCCGAGTCGAGCCGGATGCCGTACCAGCCCCGCTCGGCGTACCCCTCCGCCGGCGCGACGCCCATGTCCAGCGCCAGCCCCGCCAGTTCCATCACCCCGGAGCCGTCGCCCGGGTCGAAGCGCAGGGCGCAGTCGCGGAGCGTGACGCGCTCCAGCCTCAGCACGTTCGAGAGGCGGTAGTTCGGATCGACCTCCGCCGCGCCGGTCTGTCCCTTGACGAACGGCATGAGCCCCCTGAACCCCGCCGGGGCCGACGCGGTCGCCGGAATGCGGATCAGGTTGACGCGCCCGCCGGCGATCTCGACGCGGGCGATCTTGAGGGGCTGCCCCGGCCTGGGGATCTCCGTCAGGGCGATCACCAGCCTGGGAATGTCGAGCACAGGCGTCGCGTCGGGCGCCACCAGGGTGACGTCGGTCAGGCGCACGGTCAGGGCCGATTCGTACCGGAGCGTGCCGAAGTCCAGTTGCGGCACCAGGTAGCTGTTGGCGATGCCGACGAGCTGCCGTCCGATCCACTGGTCCAGCCCCTGATCGCGCGAGCGGAGGGCCAACCACGCCGCCACGCCGATGGCCAGGACCGCCACGAAGCCGACCGCCAGGCTGGTGCGCCTCCTCATCGCCATGGTCGCGGGGGTGCGATCGCCCGGGCGATCATACGGGCTCCGCTGGAACGCGGTGCGCCGCGCTCGCGCCGGGGATGAGGAGTCCCCGACCAATCCCAGGATCGAACCGTCGGCCGAGGTCACGCCCGGCTGAGGTACGACCCGTCCGCCGTCGAGATCTTCAGCGTCTCGCCCGACTTGATGAACGACGGCACCTTGACCTTCAGCCCCGTCTCCATCTCCGCGTCCTTGGTCTGGTTCGTCACCGTCGCGCCCTTCACCTCGGGCGGGCAGTCCTTGACCGTGAGTTCGACCGCGGCGGGGAGCTCCATCGACACCGGCGTGCCGTCGTGGAAGAGCATGAAGCAGCGAGCGTTGGGGCGCAGGTACTGCAGCGACGTGCCCAGCACCGACGGGCTCACCGTGATCTGGTCGTAGTTCTCGCTGTCCATGAACGTCGCGCCCGACGAGTCGGAGTACAGGTACTCCATCTCGCGCCGGTCCAGGTCCACCACCTCGATGTCGTCCCCAGAGCCCAGACGCTTCTCCAGCGTCTTGCCCGACAGGATCTCCCGGTAGGTGATCTGAATGAACGCCCGCAGGTTGCCCGGCGTGCGGTGCTCGACCCCGGTCAGCACCGCCAGCCGATTCTCGATCTTCACGCCCAGCCCGGGCCGAAGCTGCGTGGCCTTCATGACTGCCTCTCCAGCGCGGCCCGACGACCGCGTGCGTTAGGTGTTCCCGAACAGAGTCCGATGGGCCCGGATGATAGGCTCTTTCCGCCCCCCAAACGCCACCCTCGAGCGCCGGAGAGCCCCCATGGACCGCAGCCGACGGTGTTTCCTCCGGGGCGTGGCCGCCGCCGCGCTCGCCGCTCGATCCGCCCGTGCCCTCCGCCTGTCGGGGGAGACGTTCTTCACCTGGGAGCGGCTGGGCGAGGGCGTGTGGTCGGCGCACGCCCCCGGGTTCGGGGGGGCGTCGCTGCTCATCGCCGGGTCCGAGCGCGCGCTGCTGGTCGACGCGGGCAAGGCCCCCGTGGGCGACGCCCTCCGGCGCGAGGCCTGGGACCTGTGCCGCCTGCCCATCGACGCGGTGAACACGCACCACCACTCCGAGCAGACGGGGGGCAACCACGCGTTCACGCCCGATCGCACGGTCTGGGCGCACGCCCGCGCCACGCCCCGGGTCCTTGCGCAGCTCAACCTCTACATCGCGCAGAGCAAGGACGCGGTGGCGCCGCTGTCGCGGCTGGCGGCGACGCCGATCGTCGACGCCGTGCGCAAGGAGGCGAGGGAGTACTACGCCCGCGTCCACTCGATCAGGGTGTTCGAGTTCTGCCCGACCTCGGCCATCGAGGCGCGGGCCGAGATGGACCTGGGCGGGCTGAGGGTGGAGGTCAAGCCCATCGGGCCGGCGCACACGGACAACGACCTGGTCGTGCTCGTCCCGGAGCGCCGCGTGGCGCACGTGGGCGACCTGGCGGGCCCGGGGGTTCACCCGTACTTCGACGCCGACGGCGGGGCGGACATGGACGGCTGGGCGCGCGCGCTGGCGACGCTGGGCGAGTGGTGCCCGGAGGGGTGGACGCTGGTGTCGGGCGATCGGGCCCGGTTCGGTCCCGACGGGATCGAGGCGCAGTCGAGGTACTTCGAGGCGGTCCGGTCGCTGGTCGAGCGTGCGATCGGGGAGGGGAAGAGCCGGCGCGAGGTGAGGGCGCTGGTCCCCGAGGGGTTCGAGGAGTGGCGGAACCCGACGAACCTCGTGGTGCTGCTCGGGGCCCTGTACGACCGGGCGCGGCGATAGGTCAGAACGGCCGGCGTTCGTGCTCGGGCTGTGGCTTGCGGGGCCTGGTGGCGGGGATCTCGGCCTCGGCGGCGAGGCGGTCGATGAGATCGGCGGGCCTGGCGGGGGCCCCGATGGCCTGGTTGAGGGCGCCGATGCTGCGACCGCCGATGTGGCTCGTGATGCCGCGCTTGCGGAGCGACTCCATCTCGGATTCGAGCTTGGCGTCGAGCTCGTTGACGCTGGTCACGATGACGCCCTTGGCGACGCCGAGGCGGAAGTAGACGGCGGCGGCGACGGCGGCGCCGGCGGTGACGAACGGCACCACGCCGTACGCCGCCAGGAGCCCGCCCGACGGGGCACCCAGGCGGGCGTCGACCCGGGCCGTGAGCAGGAAGTAGTCGCCGAAGACGCCGGGCCAGGGGAGGGAGGGAATCGCGGACTGGAGCGGGAGCCCGCAGACGACGGCGGTCAGGGCCAGGATCATGGCGTGCACGGTGGCGTCGACGCCGGGGACGCTGGCGCTGCCCGCGATGACCAGCCCGGCGAAGACGCAGACGAAGGCGGTGAGGGCGCCCAGGCTGCCGGCGGCGGCGGCGGTCTCCCAGACCCCGAGCATCATGCGGTCGCTCCGGCTCAGCGAGCGGACGCGCTGGGCGGCCTCGAGCTCGGAGAGCGGCCTGACGCGGACGTTGCCCCTGGACGGGGGCGTGACCACCGTGCGGGCGTCGGCGGTGGGGTCTTCGTTGAACGAGGCCTCGACGGGCGCCGGGAGGGGCGCGGGGGCGGCCCTGGGGGGTGGCGCGGGCGTGTTGACGACGGCGAGCGACTGCTGCTGCTCGGCGCTGACGCGGGGCGTGTCCCAGCGGGCGTCGGTGAACTGGGTGACCATGTAGACGCCCAGGTGCGCCATCGCCGCCAGGGCCACGACGGCGCAGGCGATGGTCACGGCGAAACGGAGCGTGACGAGCGCGGGCGAGACGTGGGTGGCGTGGGGGCTCATGGTCGACTCCGTGGGGGGCCGCGCGGAGCGGGCCCCATCCGGGCCTATCGGACGGGGCGGGGCCCGGGTCCAATCCCGCGCTCGGCTCGGCGGGCGGGGGCCGGGGCGAAGGGGTCGCGGGCGGCGCAGGCGGCACAGGCGGAGGGGGGCGGGTAAGATGCACGGAGTTTCAGAACTTGCTGAAACCTCAACCGGAGCGCCCCATGCCCGCGATCTACCGCCCGCCGGAGGAACTCCCGCACCTGTCGGGGCTCGACGCGGGGCTGCTGTCGGCGGTGGTGGAGGGCGGGGCGAGGCTGACGGCGGGGCAGGCGCTCGAGGTGTTCGCGGCGATGCCGCTGGCGGGGCTGGGGCGCTGGGCGGACGCCAGGTGCCGGAAGATCCACGGCGAGGCGGTGCGCACGTACATCATCGACCGCAACATCAACTACACGAACGTGTGCAACGCCCGCTGCACGTTCTGCGCCTTCCGGCGCGACGCCGACGACCACGACGCCTACACGCTGGACCCGGGCCGGATCCACGAGAAGATCGCGGAGCTGGTGGCGATCGGCGGCACGCAGGTGCTGATGCAGGGGGGGATGAACCCGAACCTGCCGCTGGAGTGGTACCTGGACCTCTTGGGCGGGATCAAGGAGCGGTTCCCGGGCGTGCACGTGCACGCCTTCAGCCCGCCCGAGTTCGTCGAGTTCGTGCGCTTCTTCGACCCGCCCGGGGCGACGCTCGCGGAGAAGGTCCGGTGGGTGATGGTGCGCCTGCGCGAGGCGGGGCTCGACAGCGTGCCGGGGGGCGGGGGCGAGATCTTCGCCGACCCGGTGCGGCGGAAGATCGGGCTGGGCAAGTGCGACGCCGAGAGTTGGCTGACGGTGATGCACGTGGCCCACACGCTGGGGATGTTCACCAGCGCCACGATGATGTTCGGGCACGTCGAGGGCGTGGCGGACCGCGTGGACCACATGGAGCGGGTGCGGCGGTGGCAGGACCGGGCGATGTCCCGGGAAGGCGTCGAGGCATCGAGGCCTCCAGGCATCGAGGGAGCGGGGCATCGAGGCCATGAGGGGGCTGGGCATTATGTGAGTTTCATCTCGTGGCCCTTTCAGCGCGAGAACACGCCGCTGGGGCGCATGCCGGATTGGGACGGGGGGGACGGGGAGTTCCCGGGCGACGCGGTGGCGCGGGCGGTGAGGGAGTCGGGGGGGTCGCTGCCGCGGGGCGGGCGGTCGGCGGACGCGTTCGACTACGGGGCGATGGAGGGGTACCCGTCGGCCCGGCTGTTCGGCAGGCGCGTGCGGATGGCGGGGGCGAGCGAGTACCTGCGGACGCAGGCCCTGTCGCGGCTGTTCCTAGACAACGTCTACTCGATCGGGGCCAGCTGGGTGACGATGGGGCCGCACATCGGGCAAGTGGCCCTGGCCTTCGGCGCCAACGACATGGGCAGCGTGATGATGGAGGAGAACGTGGTGTCGAGCGCGGGGACGACGTACTGCCTGGACGAGGCGGTGCTGTGCCGGTTGATCCGCGGGGCGGGGTTCGTGCCGGCCCAGCGCGACAACGTGTACGACCTCCTGTGTGTGCACGACGGCCCGGAGTCGCCCGACCTGCGCGTGACCGACTGGAGCCGGCACCGGGCGAGGCGGATGCACCAGGAGGCGCCCAAGGGCGCGGCCCTGACCGTCAGCGCGCGGTAGCGGGGTGGCGTGCTTCCCGCTCGGAGGAAGCACGCTCCGGGGAGGGCGCTCGAAGGGTCCGTGCTTCCCCAGGGCGGGAAGCATGCCACCCCGGGGGTTCAGGCGCACCGCCGCATCACGCTCGAGACGCCGAGAGACCGCGCGGCGCTGTTGGGGTGCTCAACAGCGGGGGTGGTGCTTCCTGTGGACCTGCTTGAGTCTTGAGCGATCGACGTGGGTGTAGATCTGGGTGGTGGCGATGTCGGCGTGCCCGAGGAGTTCCTGGACGACGCGGAGGTCGGCCCCGCCGACGAGCATGTGCGTGGCGAAGGAGTGGCGGAGGGTGTGGGGGTGGGTGTCGGGGAGTCCGGCGGCGCGGGCGCGGCGTTTGACGACCTGCCAGAGGACGACGCGGTCGACGGGGCGGCCCGAGGCGGAGAGGAAGAGGCGGTTCTTGTCGCGGGCGTCGGGGCGGAGGAGAGCGGGGCGGCCGAGGCGGATGTAGCGGTCGAGGGCGGCGCGGGCCGGGGCGCCCACGGGGACGAGGCGCGGCTTGTTGCCCTTGCCCACGACGCGGACGACGCCGAGGGCATCGTGGAGGTCGGCGGGCGTGAGCCCGGCGGCCTCGCTGGCACGGATGCCGGCGGCGTAGAGGAGCTCGAGGATGGCGTCGTCGCGGAGGGCGAGGGCGGCCTGAACCGGCGTGCGCGGCGGGTCGTGCGCGGGGGTCAGGAGCGCGCGTACGGATCTGGGCTGAAGCACGTGGGGGAGCTTCTTCCAGCGCGTGGGTCGGTCGAGGGCGTCGGCGGGGTTCTGCTCGAGGCCCGCGGCGTCGGCGGCGAAGCGGAAGAAGGCGCGGAGGGTGGCCAGGTGCCGGATGACGGAGGCGCCGGAGAGACCGCGCTCGGTCTTGAGGGCGGCGAGGTGGTCGGCCAGGTGGCGGGGCGTGACGGCCTGGAGCTCGTTGGCACGGCGCGAGGCGAGGAAGAGGAGGAGGTCGCGGAGGTCGCGTCCATAGGCGGCGAGGGTGTTGGGGGAGGCGCCGCACTCGATGCGGAGGAAGGTCATGAAGCGGTCGCGGGCGGCGAGGAGGGCGGGGGGGATGGC
>Ga0194127_10000401_pt1 | contig 69723 bp, 64 predicted proteins | sample TA2KigC100mmetaG_FD_148624 | JGI IMG/M metagenome (GOLD analysis project Ga0194127, IMG submission 148624) | Freshwater microbial communities from Lake Tanganyika, Tanzania - TA2015036 Kigoma Deep Cast 100m | ecosystem: Environmental > Aquatic > Freshwater > Lake | place: Tanzania: Lake... | reverse complement strand
AAAAGCCCACGGCCCCGCAGATAGGCGAGATACCACCAAGGAAGCTCTGCTATGCACGCGGCAAGATCAGCAGAACTTTTACGATTGGCGATGACTCGCTCCTCATAGAGATTATGCAGCCTCTCACTAAGCCCTTCAGCGTTCACCACTTGCGCGTAAAAGATGAAGTCCGCAAAGACTTTCATGCGGAGTTCGCGGTATTTGAGTATCGGCTGCATCCAGAAGGTCGCCACCAAGTAGCCGACGGCTCCGGCGACGATGCCGATTAATGCAGCCAAGAACTTCTCGTTCATGGTGCGGCGATAAGTTCCAATATCCGGTGGGTCACTCTGTGCAAGCTAACTATTGAGTATACTGACCAGTATATCCCGCTCCTGCTAGATCGAGAATGGTTGCGCGATTCTCATCCGATTTCGACGGCTTGTCAACCTTCTCCACAGCGCCGCGGCGGCGTGCTATACAGACCGACATAGTCCCATTCTAGCTGCGAGGGGTTGAGCCACTGGGTCAGTGCATCCGTTGGACTCCGGACTCCTCTCCCGCCTCTGCTGAGCACCTGGGTATCAGTGGTACTGACGTCCTCACAGGGACAGGTCCAACGAGCGACCTGTCCCCGCCCACTCATCTCTCTCAGTGGTGGAAGGGTCTTTTCTTCGTAGCAGGTGTGGCAAAGCTGGAGCGGACGTCCGCCGGGAGCGGGTGGGGTCCCCACCCGCCGGCCGAAGCCGGAAAGCCGGTACTGACCACCGCACCATGATCGCTTCACCCGTTGCACTTCAGGAGCAACGGGTACCCGGGCGACGGGAATACCGGAAGGCCATTCCGGTTCGAGCGGCGTGGAAGGGGTGCCGCGGGAGGCGCGGGAGCGAGAGGCTTTGCCACACCGATCCGTTTCGTCACCCTCTCTTCTTCCGCACGTAAATCGTCGCCTTGGGGTCCCCATACACCTCCCGCCAGTCCGGTTCCTGCGCCAACGCGTCATCAAGCGGGCTGTTGTGTCCGACGATGGCCCAATCCACGCCATATTTATCGAGGACCCGCAACTCCGGCGGGTCCCAGGTCGTCAGGGCGACATAGTCATAGAAAATCCACCGGTCGCCGATCCGCCAGGCCGGCATGCGGCCGTCGATAAAGATCTTCTCTTCCGGAAGCCACCAAAGCAGGAACCCGCCCCAACCATAGTCGTTATAGAGTTTGATGCCCAGTCGATCTCGATGCTCCCTGATCCATTGCACCGCCTCAATAGGATATTCAGTGACTCTGAAAAACTCTTCCGGGCTCAGACCGGCCTGGACCACCCGCTGGAGATGGTCCGGGCCCAGCCAACCCATGCCCAGAGCCAGAACCAGCGTCATGGCCAACAAAGCCTGTTTCTGCCGCTGAACGTCCGGCACCAGCCCGACGATTCTCTTCGTCACAACGGCCAGCAGGTCAGCCAAGAGCGGGGTGGACAACAGCATAAAGAATAGAACATTCCGCCAGTGCAGCAGGGACTGAGCCAGAAAAAATGTCAGCAGGCTCCAGCGCACCGGCTCCACCCGCCGATAGAACAAGACCAGGGCGAGCCCCAGCCCCCCGAGGTAGCCGACATAGGTGACGCCGGCCTGGGTCTGGAGGGAGACCGATTGCCACTCGTGCAGCACCTCGATCATGAACTTGTCGTTCAACGAGGCGTATATCTCGCCGTGCAGACGCCAGCCGTATTGGTTCAGCAGCGTGACCAACACAGAGACCATGAGAACCAGCGTCAGGTACCCGATCTGTCCCCACGTCAGGACCGGCTCATCCAACCGTTGCGCCAGCGCGGGCCATCGGCTGACGACCAGACGGATCGCGACCGAGACGATCAGGATCACAGCGAACACAAAGAGCCCGGCCGTAAACCCGCCGTGCAGATTGGCCCATAGAAGAAACAAGGGAGGGAACACCCAGAGATGCGGCAGCGTTCCTGTCAGGTAGAGCCTATAGAGTTGGAGCAGCACCGCCAATCCCAGGAGCGTCACCAGTTGTGTGCGCGCGCCTAAAAACGGCAGCGACGCCCACAGGGCCCCAGCGACAGCCAGGAGCCTCTGCGTGCGTCCGGCTTGCACGAGCCCGATATGCGCCAGCCCAGCCGCCGTCCCAAACGCGCCGAGGGTGATGGCCGCAAACAGCAGGATGACCGCCAAGGGACCTGCTGCTCCCAGTCCCTTATAGAGCAGGCCCAGCAGACCGTCCATGAGCCAGGCATGTTCCACCCAAGGCCAGTCCGGCATGGTGTGGGAATAGGGATCGGTGGCGGGCATCGTCCCGCCCTGTGTCAGCAGATCGAGGCCGGTCCGCAGGTGCCAGCCGAAGTCCGGCTCCACCAGAGGTTGGAGCGCCAAGTTCAGGATGAAAAAGACCAGCAGATAATCAAGCGCGGAAAAGTGAGCGTGATGCGTGATCCGTAATGCGTGAGGAGCGCCAAGCGATATTCCTTTCCCCAACTCATCACTCATCACTCATCACTCATCACGGTCGTGGCGGCCGCCCGACCAGTAGGTTGCCCAGGACCAGCCACTCGACCTCGGTGCGCAGAAAACACCGGACCGCCTCCTCTGGGCTGCAGACGATCGGCTCGTTGACATTGAAGGAAGTGTTCAAGAGGACCGGCACACCGGTCTTCCGATCGAAGGCCTCGATCAGTTTTCTGAACTTGGGATTGCTGGTCCGGTCGACCGTCTGGACGCGCGAGGTGCCGTCCACATGGATCACGGCCGGAATCACCCCCTTGGCCGAGGACAGGACCGGAGCAGTGAAGAGCATAAAGGGGGACGGGTCCGGCAGGTCGAAGAACTCTTTGGCCCGTTCCTCCAGCACGGAGGGCGCAAAGGGTCTGAAGGGCTCCCGCAGCTTCACCTTGGCATTGATCAGCTCGCGCATGTCTTCCCGCCTCGGATCAGCCAGCAGGCTTCGATTGCCCAGCGCCCGCGGGCCCCATTCCATGCGTCCTTGGAACCAGAAGACCAACCGGCCCTTTGAGAGCTCCGTCGCCACATGGTCACAGAGGGCTTCCTCGGACAAGGCCTGCCAGGCCAGGCCGGCACGGTCCAGGGCTTGCCGACAGGCTTCTTCGTGGAATTGAGGCCCCAGATAGGCCGCCCTCATGACTTCCCCTCGCTGGAGTGACCCCCTCCGGTTGGAGAGCCAGAGCGCCGCGCCCAGAGCCGCCCCCGCATCGCCGGCCGCGGGCTGAACATAGACCTGCCGAAAGCCCATCTCGCGGCTGAGACGGCTGTTGGCCACGCAATTGAACGCCACGCCCCCCGCCAGGCAGAGGTTTTCCGCGCTGGTTTCCTGTTTCAAGTGCCGCGCCAGGTGCAGCAGGGTTTCCTCCAGCACCAGTTGGGCGCTGGCGGCAATGTCTTTATGGCGCTGGGTGATCTCCTCGTCGCGCCGGCGGCTCGATCCCAACAGCCGTATAAGTTCGGGCACGAAGATGCCGACCCTGGCAAGATGGAAATCCAGGAGCCGGTGGTTCAGGCGAAATTCTCCGCCCGGCCACAGGGACAGGACTTGTTGCCGCAAGAGCCCGGCGAATCTGGGCTCCCCGTAGGCGGCCAGGCCCATCACGACATATTCGTCATGGTCCGGGCGAAACCCCAGGTAGGAGGTCATCGCGGCATAGAACTGTCCCAGCGAATGGGGCAGGCTGATTCTCTTGAGAACCTTGATCTGAGTCCCCTCCCCGACCCCCAGCATCGTCGTATGGGATTCGGAGGCTCCGTCCACGACCAGGATCGCAGCCCGATCGAACGGCGAGACCAGGAAACTGCTCGCCGCATGGCATACGTGATGATCGAGAAAGACCGGAGCGCAACGCAGGGGCCCCACGGCTTGCTGCAGCTTGCGCGAGAGGAATGCCAGCTCGGTCCACTCCTGGCTCAGCCGCTCGAGGCTTCGCTGTCCCTTCACCCGGCAGAGCGCGGGGGAACGGATCATGGAGCCCAGCGCCAAGGCAGCCCGCCGTCCGAGCACCCAATACTTCCACGGCACGGCAATCGCATCCACTTCGTCGAGCCGGACCCCTGCCTCCTCCAGACACGAGCGGATCGCCTGCACCGGCAAGGCCGTCACATGCTTGATCCGGACGAACCGTTCCTCTTCAACCGCGGCCAACACCCGGCCGTCCCGGACCAGGGCGGCCGCCGCATCGCGCAAATTCAAGAGACCCAGCACTAGCATGAGCGCTAGAATAGACGAGCCATCCTTCTCTGGCAAGTTCCGAGCGCACGATCAGGTTGCATTCCGGCCGCATTTTCGGTACGGTGACGGGACAACTCGGCGAAACGACGACTCGTGACCAGAGGGTAGCATGGAGAGGGCGATGAATCGGCTTACCTGCGTTGAATCCATCAACAGAGGATTTCGCGCCAGACTTGCCTCGGTCCTGCTGGCCCTGCTGCTGGCTCTGTCGTCAGTGAGCTGTGAGAAAATCCAGTCCATCATCGGGCGGTCCACGATTCCGAACCTGGGCCCGCCGATTCCCGTCACGGCTCAGATCGCCTTCGACCCCTCCCTGTCGAAGGCCACGTTACAATACACCAACGCCTGCAACGCCCCGCAGCAACTCCGGGTCGGCGATGAGTTGGAGTCCGCCCTGCTCCAGGCCTCCCACCAGACTTTCAAGACCATCTATGTCGGCGGGAAAGTCCCGGCCGGCGTCAAACCCGATGTCGATATTTTGATCGCGCTCCAGCAGTCCGGCTTGCAGATCCAGACCGACGGCATCTATGACCGTCTGCCGGCCGACCTCACGCTGGGAGCCGTCGCGCTCTTCAAAGACTCCTCGGGCAAGGTGCTCTTGGAACAGCCCATCAACATCACGCGCCGTGAGAAGCTGGTTCTGGAGCCGACCCAGCACCGGTGCGAATATGTCACCACGGACGCCATGCTTCACGATGCAGCCGTTTCGATGTCGATCCAGTTCATCCGCCACGCGCGAGCCCTTCTGGACCCGGACAATCAACTCGCCGCCGAAGCGGCGGAGCAGCCGGCGCCCCAGGCTGCACCAGCAGCCGCAGCCCCGCCGGTGGTCGCGGCGGCACCGGCCGTCGCAGCCGTACCGTTGGGTGGAGCCCCGGTCCTGGCGTTCAAGGCCACCGTTTTAGACGAAAACGGCAACCTGGTGCTGGAAGGCGGCGAACGAGTCAAGGTGCGGGTGGATCTCGTGAATACGGGCAGGGGCGCCGCGCGGGACGTATCGGTGACCCTGGCGGGAACCCCTGCGGTCATCTCGCAGTTCCCCGCTGCGACACTTCCGGTCGGCGCAGTGCAGCCCGGCGAGTCGCGGTCGGTCGAGTTTTCAGCGACCTTGCCTCCGGCAGTGCAAGCGCAGCAGGCACACGTGCAGGTCTCCGTCGCCGAAGCATCCGGCGCCGGTATCCCCGCGACACAGACCCTGGTCCTGGCCATGCGGCAGGGGGGAGGAGGGTCCGCCCCCTTCAAGCCGGCGGCACGCCCGGCCCCAGGGCTTCAATTTGCCGACGTCGATCGGGTCCCCAGCGCCGCAGCCGGATTGACTCGTCCCCAGACCCATCTCCTGGCAATCGGGATCAGCTCCTACCGGGACCAGCAGATCCCCCCTCGGAAATACGCGGCACGGGATGCCGAGCTGGTGGCTGCCTACTTCCAGGCTTTGGGGGGCGTCCCGGCCTCGAACGTGCGGCTGTTGCAGGACCGCAAAGCCTTGCGTCCCGATATCGAAGAGGCGCTCTTGGATTGGCTGCCGACGCGGGTGGCGGCCGATTCGGTCGTCATCCTCTACTTTTCCGGACAAGCGCTGGTTGCTCCGACCGGCGAGACGTACCTGGTCCCCTACGAAGGCAGCGCGACATCCGCATCCCGCCTCTATCCTCTCAAAGACCTGGAGGATGCGCTCAGCAAGCTCACGGTCCGCCATAGCCTGCTCATCTTTGACGGGGCTGTGTCACGGCTCGGAAAAGGCAAGTCCACCGAACCTCAGTGGGGCGCCGGCGGAAGGAACCTTGTGAAGTTGATCGGAACGTCCGGTCTCCGGGCCGGTCTCGAGCCGGACCAGATCCGGCATGGGCTCTTTACCTATTATCTGCTCAGCGGCATGAAGGGCGAGGCGGACAGCAACCAGGACAGGGAGGTCACGCTGGGCGAGCTGGCCGCCTTCCTTACCCAGATGGTGCCGGCCGCCGCCAGAAGCCAGTTCAGCCAGGACCAGCGTCCTCTCGTGGTCCCACCCCTCTCCCCCGCCAGCAAAGCGGCAACCCTGGCGCTGACCAGAACGGCAGCGGCGTCCGCCGGTCGATAGCCGCCGGTTTGGAGACAAAAAAAAGCAGGGGAGGTGGTTGCCTCCCCTGCTTTCCTGCTGCTGCGCGGCCTGAAGATTTAGTCGGATTCCTTCTTGCAGAAACTCCGCTCGTAGTTGATGATCGTCCAGGCCTCTTCCTCGTTGATCGCGGCGGGAATGAGGGGAACCATCCCGGTTCCCGCGCTGCCGTTCTTGATCACCCAGAACAGCTCGCCGTCCTTCCGCTTCTTGTGGAACTTGCAGTTCGTGAAATTCCGCGGGCTCGGATTCAGGATCTGGCCGGCCGGGCCATCGCCCTTCCCCTCTTTCCCATGGCAGTTAAAGCAGGTGCCTTTGCCTTCGAAGAGCGCTTTCCCTTTTGCGACGTTCTCCGGCGTATTCGCAATCGGGTTCTTCATCGCTTTCGCCTCGGCCATCTGGTCGGCAGGCACCCGGGGTTTCAGCGGATCCTTCTCCTCGGCCACGGCAACAGTGGCAGTGATAAACATCAGTGCGGCCAAGAGGCCAATCAACCTAGACACCATCACAGCTCCTCCTTTTTGTTGAACCACCCATCCATAAACGCGAAGACCCCTCCCAAAAGCGGCAGGAATATAGCAACCCCTCCTCCTCCTTGTCAAGCCGACGGAGCGAGGACCGCGGCGCCTCGCCCATTCGACGACAAGGCGACTCCTTCATGCCCCTTTAGCCGCCGCAAGACGCGGCAAGACCCCCTCGAGCAGGACGCCGATCGAAGCCGCACGCCTCTCCGCTACGGCCATGACTTCCGCATGGCCCTTTGGTTCACTTAGCCGTGCGCCCGACTGATTGGTGATCACCGCCAGCCCCAAGACCCGCAGGCCCAGGGCTCTTGCTACAATGACTTCCGGCACGGTGGACATGCTGACCGCCTGCGCGCCCAACCGGGCCAGCATCGCCGCCTCCGCGGCGGTTTCATAGGTCGGCCCCAACACAGCCGCCAGTACGCCACGCCGCACTGGAATGTTGGCTTCCTTGGCCACCCGTTCCGCCAGCGCCAGGAACATCGGATCGTAGGCTTGAGCCATCTCGGTGAACTCGTATCCAGCTCCGATGAGCGGATTATCGCCGATCAAATTCAGATGGTCCTCGATCAGCATGACGGTTCCCGGCTCCATTTCATCCAGAGCCCCGGCTGCGCAGGTCACGACGAGCGTGGTGACGCCCAGGGCCGCCAGCACCCTGACGGGGCGAGTGACTTCCTCGAGCGAGTACCCTTCGTACCGATGGACTCGTCCCTGCAAGATCGCCGTGCAAGGGCCGCATCGCTCGGTCAGAACCAGCCGCCCCGCATGGCCCTCGACCGAACAGCGGGGAAATCCGGGAATCTGCTCGTAAGAAACAGTTGTGAGACGTGGCGGCCGCTCGGCGAATGTTCCCAGGCCTGAACCTAAGATGATGCCGACCGTGGGACGTTTGGGCAGGATGGGAATCAGGTAGTCAACGGCCTGCTGAACGAGGGAGGATGGAGCAACGTCATCCGTCATGGGAACTGTCATGCGCGAAACATCATTCCCAAAACGTATCTCATGAAGCGTCGTTCGCACTGAGTCGTCAGTTGTCAGTATTCAGTTTTCAGTTTCCGGAACTGACCCTTCGACAGGCTCAGGGTCATGGTGAGCAAGGTCGAACCATGACGACTGAGAACTGATGACTGAAAACCTTTTTTCACGCTTCACGAATGACGTTCTGCTCACCGTTTCAGCACAATCTCCCAGGCGACCGTGCCGCTCGGCCCAAAGGGGCCCTGCGGCTTGCCGTTGAGCTCGACGCGCACCCCTCCGGCATTGCCGAGCGTCAGGGTAAAATGGTCGGCGGCTTTCCATCTGATCCGCTCGCCTGGACGCATCAGCGCCTCGTGGGGGCTCCCGCCATCGACCTGCACCACGACCCAACTCAGCTCCAGCGCTTCCAGATCGAGCGTCAAGGCCGCATGGCCGGACTGGTTCTTCTCCGAGGGCAACCCTCCCAAGGGATCGCTCATGACCGCGGCCACAGGCCCGGATTCTTCCGCACGAAGAGGCGCCGGACTGCGGACCTGATCCGGCAACGGCGGCGGCTGACTGTCTGAGACGGCACCGGAGGCTTGTCCGCTCCCGGCCGGCTGCGGGGGACGAGACCCGGCTGCCTCTCCTTCGGAAATCGGTGCAGCCCGAGTGCCTCCCTTGCCGGAACTGAGCTGATCCTGAGTAGAGAGAGGCGCCTTGGGCACAGGCTTGGCTGGTTTCACGGTCTGGCGGCTGGGTGCCACGGTGGACGGCGCCCGGCTCAAGAGCAGGACCAAGCCGAGCAAGGCCACTCCGACCGCGGCAATCACCACCTTGCGATTGGCCAGCTTCCGCCGTTCGTCCTCCGCCTGCTTCACCCGCAGCCGGTCCAGTGCCAGTTGCTTCTCGTAAAAAACCCCCGCCGACTCCGTGAAACGCCGCATCGCCTCTTCTTCGTCCAACCCCAGCGATCGCGCATAGGACCGGACAAATCCCTTGGCAAAAACCTGATCGGGCAGCTTGGCAAAATTCCCTTCTTCCAACGCCTTCAGAAAATCCGGGTGGATGCGGGTCTTGGAAGCAACCTCATCCACGGTCAATCCCTTGGTCTCGCGGACCTGCCTGAAAAATTCGCCGACTGGTTCGTGTTCCATCGTTATTCCTTCTTGTGCCATCCCTTATCGCTTCAATCGTTCCAGCAGCTTGTCGGCCTCAGCCGCGTACTGCCGTTCCTTGTCGTCCAGTTGAGCCACCCGGCTCAGCGCCTCACGGGCTTTGGTATCGTAGCCGAGGTGATAGTACGCCCGCCCCAGCTCCAGGTATGTCATCGCGGGCTTCACGTTGGGCGGACTGACCAGCAGCGCATCCTCGAACGCCTCGGCGGCTCCGCTCATGTCCCCTTCATGCGCCAGGGCCTGCCCTAGCTTGAAAAGCGCCATGTCCGGCGTCGCATAGAGGCGATTGCTCAACGCCCGCCGGTAGGCCTTGATGGCCTCCTGCCAGCGGTCCTGGACCGTGAGCACCTGCCTGAGGTAATTGTAGGCATCGGAATAATCCGGATCGATCCGGAGCACCACGCGGAGCTCTTCTTCGGCCTCTTTATACTTTCCCTGAAGCGCATAAATATGCCCCACGTAATAATGCGCGTTTCGGTGGTTGGGGTTCTCCTGGATGGCTTTCCCGAACGACAAGAAGGCTTTCTGGCGATCGCTGTCGAGGTTGGCGGCGCCTTCCTGATAGTACCCTTCCGCCTTTTTGAGTTGTTCTTCAGGCACGCAGCCAGGCGTCACGGTCGCAAGCATGCCCAACAGTCCCAAGACCGCGGGATTCGGCCAGCTGCTGCATGGAACCTTGTTCACAGCCGCCTCCGGATGCGGTCCATGATCATGGAATATCCTCAAAATGCGTCAGCCGTTTGAACTGGCGGAAGCGGCCTTCGATCTCCTTGTAGTCGAGCGCGCGGAGTCGGTCGAGGCTAAACGCTTCCACCGTAAAGGACGCCATGACGCTGCCGAAAATGATCGCTTGGCGGTACGACTCCTCCGACAGGTTGCCGGTCGATGCAAGGTACCCCATGAAGCCTCCCGCGAAGGTATCCCCGGCTCCGGTGGGATCCTTGACCTGCTCCAGCGGAAACGCCGGCGCGCCGAAAGTCTGCTTGTGATTGAACAGCAGAACCCCGTATTCGCCCCGCTTGACGATGAGCTGTTTCGGACCCCTGGATAGGATCTCCTTGGCGACCTGGACCAGATTGGGATTGCCGCCCAGCGCGCGGGCCTCCCCGTCATTGATGATGAGTACGTCCACTTCCTTCAACGTGCGCCAGAGCGCATCCCGCTTCCCCTCGATCCAGAAATTCATCGTATCACAGGCGACGAGCGCGGGACGACGGACCTGCCGAAGCACGTCCAATTGCAACTCCGGATCGATGTTGCCCAGGAACAACAGATCGGGAGAGCAGTACCGCTCGGGAATCTTGGGCCGAAACGACTCCAGCACGTTGAGGCGGGTATCCAGCGTACGAGCTTCGTTCAACTGGTGGGAATATTCCCCCTTCCAGCGAAAGGTCTCCCCTTTCCGCCGTTCCAGGCCGGCCAGGTCGATGCCGCGACTTTTGAGGAACTTCACATGCTGCTCCGGGAAGTCCTCCCCCACCACCGCGATCAGATCCACGCCGGTGAAGTAGCTGGCCGCCGTCGCAAAATAGGTCGCGGACCCGCCCAGCACCTCACTGACTTCGCCAAAGGGGGTTCGGACCGTGTCCAGCGCGACTGACCCGACAACAAGCAACTTGCCCATGTTCAGCAACCTTTCATTAAACGGGGCACCCGTTGCATTCCTAGAGCAACGGGTCCCGTGAAGCGTCGTTCACAATGAGTCGTCAGTCACAAGTCGCAAGTCTCAAGTGGCAAGGCACAAGTAGCAACCGCGCAAGTGACCAAGTAGCAAGAGTCCGAAACTTGTTACTTGGCTACTTGCAACTTGTCAGCTTGCTCCATGTGTCATTAGCCCGTTTCACGCTTCACGCTTTTTCAGCAGACGGGCCAGCAACAGACCCAGCCGTCGGCGCGCGTCCGTGGAAATGTGCTGCGGCGCGGTGAGCACGGCGTTTTCCAAGGCCGTGGCGCAGTGACAAGTCCGGGGTTCCGCGGCGACCGGTAAGGCGTTGCGCAGGATGCGTTTGGCCAATGCCACGTTCTTCCGTAGCGTGGCCAGGATCGCCTCCACCGAGACCGATTCCTCCGTTTCATGCCAGCAATCATAGTCCGTGGGCAGCGCCACCGTGGCATAACACAATTCCGCTTCCCGGGCCAGCTTGGCTTCCGGCAAATTCGTCATTCCGATCACGTCCACCCCCCAGTGGCGGTAGAGCAGAGATTCGCTGCGACTCGAAAACTGGGGGCCTTCGATGCAGAGATAGGTGCCGCCCTGATGGACCGTGGCCCCCGCTCCTTGAGCCGCTTTCAACAAAGCCATAGACAGAGTCCGGCAGATCGGGTCTGCAAAGGCGACGTGCGCGACCACGCCTCGATCGAAAAACGTTCCGCTGCGACGCTTGGTCAAGTCGATGAACTGGTCGGGGAGCAGCACGTCGCCCGGCCGCACGGCCTCCTTCATGCTCCCGACCGCGCTCACGGAAATGATCCTCGCCACTCCCACCGATTTCAACGCATAGATGTTCGCCCGGTAATTGATCTCGCTGGGGGAAATGCGGTGACCGCGCCCGTGCCGGGACAGAAAGGCCACCTTCACCCCGTCGATCATCCCCAGCACGAGGGCGTCGGACGGCCGACCGAAGGGCGTCGTCGGCCGCACTTCCTTGACCCGTTCCAGCCCTTCCATGTCGTAGAGGCCGCTTCCCCCTATGATTCCGATGTCCGCTTGCGGCGTTCCCCTCTTAACCGGCACAGAACCTCCTTCAATTCATCGGGCGACCCCAAGCGGCAAATTGGCAGGTTGACAAGTCGTCTGTTTCGCTTCCAAACGTCCGTCAGTCTTGCTCACTTGTCCGCTTGTTAACTCGTCAGCTTCCTTCTGCGCCGCCAGATCGGACAGGAACCGGCGCACCAAGTCCAGAATCCTGGCCGCCACCGCCTCCAACGGCTCTGATTCGCCGATCGACAGCCAGGTGATTCCCGGCTCCTTGCGGAACCAGGTGAGCTGGCGCTTGGCGAAATGACGGGTATCCCGCTTGAGCCGCCGGACTGCCTCCTCGTACGAATACTCGCCGGCCAGGTGCCCGGCCAACTGCCGATAGCCCAGACCCTTCATCGACCCAAGGCGCCGCCCATAGCCCTTGTCCAGCAACCCCTTGGTTTCCTGCATCAGCCCCTTGGCCAACTGGTCCTCGACCCGCTGCTCGATCCGCCGATAGAGCGCGTCGCGCGCCCGCATCAAGCCGATCAGCAGGGGCGAGAAGGGAGTCTCGGCAAAGGCATGGCGTCGGTGAGATTCGGACAGGGGCCGGCCCGACAGGCGATGCACTTCCAACGCTCGGATGATCTTGACCTGATCATGGGGATGCAGCCGTGCTGCCGATTCAGGATCGACCAGCGCGAGCTCGCGGTGCAGGTGGTCGGTCCCCTTCACGCGCGCTTCGTTCTCCAGTCGCTGCCGCAAGCTCCAATCGGCCCCCGGTCCTTCCCACAGACCCCGGATCAGCGCCCTCACGTACAGCCCTGTGCCCCCTACCACCAACGGAAGCTTCCCCAAACCATACAGCCGATCTATGTCCATCAGCGCCAGCCGACGATATTCTCCCACATTGAACGGCTGATCCGGCCCCACCAGGTCGATCAACCGGTGCGGCACGTCCTGTCGCTCGGCCAGCGTCGGCTTGTCCATCCCGATGTCCATGCCGCGATAGACCTGCCGGGAGTCGGCCGTCAGGACTTCCGTGTCCAGCGCCTTGGCCAGAAGGACCGCGACCCGGCTCTTCCCCACCGCGGTCGGACCGGTGATGACGACGAGCGGCCTCTTCTCCACCGTAAGGGGTGAGGGGTGAGGGGTGAGGGGTGAAGTCTGTTCCGCCGTCGTTATCGTAGCTCGATTCATCACGCCTTACACCTTACGTCTCACGCCTCACGCCTAACGGGTTACGCGCGGCCAAAAATTTTGTCCAATTCCTCTGCCGGAAGCCGGAGGGCCACCCGTCGGCCGTGCGGACAAGTCATGGGCAGGCCTTCCTCAACCCAGTCTTCGATCAGCTGCTTGCTTTCCGCCGGCTCCATCGCTCGACCGGCCCGGACGGCTGCATGGCAGGCCAGCGAAGCCAGCACGGGCCGCACCCGCGCTTCCAGAGAAGAGGCGGCATTCCACTCCGACAGGTCGTCCACGAGGTCTTGAATCAACGACTGGTAGTCGAGCCGACCCAGCAAAGCCGGCACCGCTCTGACGACGAACGAGGAGGAGCCGAAGGGCTCCAGCAGAAGCCCGAGCTTTTCCAGGTCCGGCACGTGACGCTGAACGAGAGGGACCGCACTGGGCGCCAACTCAAGCGGCTCGGCAATGAGCAGGGGTTGCAACTCCACAGCCCGGCTCTGCCAGGCCCGCCAGAGCCGTTCAAACAGGACCCGTTCGTGAGCCGTGTGCTGGTCAATCACCTGCAGCTCCGAACCTACCTGCGCGATCAGGAACGTGCGGCTGACCTGTCCTAAGGGGGTCACCTCGGCGCCGGGGCCGATCGACACAGGACCAAGAAGCGAGACCTGGGCCGTTCCGGAATCGGCCGACCCTTGAAGCCGGCTGCTCCCCGGAGAACCTGAGAACAAGGCCGCCTGAGTGGTCCGTATCCAGCGATCCTCAGGCCGACCCTCCGCCACGAAGCTGCTCCGGCCCTCCAGACCAATCCCCCCTGCCTGCCCTGCCGACTCTATAGGCGCAGCCAGGGAGGCTCGGCCGCCTATGGCCGCGCCCGTCCGCCCACCCAGTGCCTCCCGGACCGCCTGTCTCACCGTTTGGTGAATCAGGTCCTGGTCGGCAAACCGGACTTCCCGCTTGGCCGGATGCACGTTGACGTCCACCCGCTCCGGATCGACGTCGAGAAACAGGACGTACCGGGGATGGCGGCCCTTTGCGAGAAAGGTGCCGTAGCCATCGGAGACCGCATGGGCGACGGCCGCGTTCCTGATCGCCCGGCGGTTCACGAAGAGATCCTGGGGGGCGCGCCCGACGCGCGTCTGCGCCGCGTCGATCGTGAGCCCGTGAAGCAACAAGCCGGGCCGTTCCGCGCGCACCTCGATCATCTGCTCCAACACCTTGGCGCCGTAGACTTGCAGCAGACGATCCCGCCAGGAAGCCACCGCGGGATAGGTCAGCACCTCCTGCCCGTTATGCCGGAGTTGAAACTGCACCGAGAGCCACGCCAACGCCGCCTGCTGCACTACCTGACAGATATGGGAAAACTCGGTCGTCTGTGTCTTGAGAAATTTCTTCCGGGCCGGCGTATTGAAAAAGAGGTTCGCCACCTCCACCTGCGTGCCGGGCGCCGCCGCCACGTCCTCCACCTTGGTCATCGTCCCTCCGGTCACGGCCACCAGGGTGCCGACCGGTTCGTGCCGACAGGCGGTGATGAGCCGGACCTTCGAGACGGCCGCGATGCTGGGCAGGGCCTCTCCGCGAAATCCCAGGGTCGTGATCGACCACAGATCGCGCTCCGCGTACAGCTTGCTCGTCGCGTGACGCTGGAAGGCCAGTTGGGCGTCGGCTCGGCCCATGCCTTCTCCGTCATCCGCCACCCTGATCAGCCCGCGCCCGCCGTCCGTCACCTCGACGGTGATCCGGCTGCTCCCGGCATCCAGGCTGTTATCGATCAGCTCCCGCACCACCGCGGCCGGCCGCTCGACCACCTCCCCGGCCGCGATCCGGCTGGCGACTTCGCCGGGCAGAACCCGGATTCTTCCGAGACTGCCAGCCACATTCATCGAGGCCTGCATGACGACCCGCTCCTTCGCGCAGCCGGCTTCTCCGCCACCTCGACCAGGCCCGGAGACAAAGGGAACGATCGGCGGGGGCTCATCGCAGCTCGGCCAGCTTGTTCTTGGCCAACTTGGCTTCAGGGGATGCAGGAAACTCTTCGACAACCCGTTTGAGGAATCCGCGAGCCTTGAGCACGTCCCCGGTTTCGGTCGAGATCACGCCGAGTTTGAACAGTGCGGGCGGGACCTTTTCGCTCTTGGGAAAATCGGCGGCAACCCGCTCGAACGACTCAGTCGCGCGCCCGAACTCTTTCGTACTGTAATAAGACTCCCCCAGGAAATAGTGGGCGTCCGCCGTTTTCGAGGTGGCCGGGAAATCCTGCAAGAACCGCTGGAACCCTTCCACGGCAAGAGTGTACCGGCCGTCGATGTAGTCGTTGTAGGCCAGGTTAAACGCCGAGGTCGGGGTGATGGCCGGCGTGCCGGAAATCATCGGCCCCGTTTCCGGCAAGGAGGGGGTGGGAGCCAGCTTGGCCGGCTTGGATTGACGCGACGGCTCGCCGGGGACGGTCTCGGAGGGCGTCGGCTCAGGTGGACGGGCCTCCGAGAGTCGAGCCAGCCAGCCGCCCAATTCCTTTACCCGATCTTCAAGCTGGGCGAGCCGTCGTCGGAGTCCCTCGATGTCCTTCCCGGTCGTCTCGCTCGATGCCGCCTTAGCAACCGGCTTGCCTTCGAGCTTCGCCTCCAAGGACTTGAGCCGGTTCTGCAGCTCTTCCTGCTTCTTACGGTCTTGCTCCTGAGCCTTCGTGGCGGTACGAAGATCATCCCGCAAGTCCACGAAGTCTGCATGCCTGGCGCACCCGAGAGGGGCCACGGTCAGAAGGGCCATCAGAAAGACGGCTGGGGAAAGAACAGCCGGACGGTCGCGTGGAACAATCGCTTGCATGGATTTACCTGCTTTGCTTGAGTTGCGCCAACTTATCCAGCGCCTTGCCTGCCTCGGGACTCTTGGGATAGGCATCGGCCACCTGCCGCAGGGTCGTCGAGGCCCTGCCCCGATCCTTGAGAGCCAGGTAGGCAAACCCCTTCTTTAACAACGCGGCCGGCACTTTTTCGCTGGTTGGGTAGGACAGTTTCACCCGGTCGAAGGCTTCGATGGCCCGTTCATAGTCCTTTTTTCCATAATAACATTCTCCCAGCCAGTACTGAGCATTGGGGGCCAGATTGGAGGTGGGGTGCTGGACCAGGAAATCCGAAAACCCCTGGAGCGCGCCGTTCAAATCCCCCTGTTTGAATTTCTGGATGTTCCGGTCATAGGCCTCCTTGGCGCTGGCCGCCGCCTCGGTCTGGGCGCCGGCGGGCGTGGCAGTCCGTGCGGCGAGCGAAGCGGCCTGGGCCGAATCGTCAGCCGTCTCCTGGACCGGCTCAGAAGGAGCGACCGGCTTCGACGGGGCCGCCGCCTCACCGGTCGGCGCATGCGCACCCTCCCCGGGAGACTGACTCGATCGCTTGGCGCGATGGGACTCTTTCGCCGCAGAGGGAGCGGAGGAAGGCTGCGCGGCTTTCTTCCCCCCCTGTTTACCCACTGCCGGGTTTTTGGTTTCCCGGAGTTGATTGACCGCTTGAGTGAGGGCTTCGACTTGGCTCTTGACAGCCTCCACGCCCGTGTTCGTCTCGTCAAGGCGGCGATCCTGCTGCTCCTCCTGGGCCACAAATTTCTCACCCACGGCCTCCAGCGCCTTGGCAACCGACGTCACGCTTTTATTCACCTCGGCCAGATGGGCGGTGGTCGCTTGAGCGTCCGCTTCGACCTTGTCCCGCAAAGCATCCGTCCGTTGCGAGGCCGCCGCGGTGAAGTCGGTGATGCGTTGATCTTCCTGAATGAGCTTCTCCCCCAGACCATTGATGGCCAGCTTGAACTCCGCGAGGGCGCCGTTGAGTTGGACAATCTGCTCGCCCAAGGCCTGCCTCTGGGCGTCATCCGTTGCGAGGGCCTGGTCATGCGCTTGGAGGCGCGCGTCCAAAGTCTTGGTCGCGGAGACGACTCCGGCGTTCGCCGCCTTCAGGTCGGCGTTCAACTTCCCCAACCGATGTTCCAGATCATCCAATTTGGCTCGGATCGAGGTCTGTTCGTGCGTGCCCTTGTCCAGTCCGCCTCGGAGCGCCGCGACCTCCTCCTCGCGCAGTTCACTGACATCCTGATGGAGCTTCGCACCAGCCTCGTTGGCCCGCTTGATAGCCTCATCCAGCTTGGCGATCTTCAGGTCCACCTCCTGGTTGAGCTTGGTCAGGTCCGCCTTTTGGGCCAGACAGCCGCTCATCACCAATAGACCAACGAGAACGGCCGCAAGCCGTCCAGAACGCCGGTACCAGCCACCACTTTGGATCTGCCTGCTCACCACTTCTATCATTCCCCCTTAGATCGTGCTTACGCGCGGCGCGGCCGCCGCACGAGACCGCTCACATTAATTCGGCGACCAGGCGGGAGAGCTGTGATGCGTTCCCCCGGCAGTCAGCCGTTCCAGCTCGGTCCCGTCGCTGTTGACCATGTAAATGTGGCTCTTCTCTTCGTCGGTCGAGCTGAACACCAGATGGCGCCCGTCCGGAGACCAGGACGGCGAATCATCGACTCCCGTGCCGGACGTGATCTGGACCCGCTTCTGCCCATCCGGGGTGATCAAACAGAGCTTATATTGTCGGTCCTCGGTCCGGCAGACATACGCGATCCAGTTCCCCTTGGGCGACCAGGCCGGGGCTGCGTTGTAATCGCCTTCGAAGGTCAGCCGGCGCACGTTTGAGCCATCCGCATTCATCAGATAGACTTGAGGTCCGCCACCCCGGTCCGAGACAAAGGCCAGCTCCCGACCGGTCGACGACCAGGCAGGAGACAGATCGCCGGCTGAGTGGGTGGTCAGCCGCATCAGCGCTTTGGTGGTCAGGTCCAGCTTATAAAGCTCCGAGTTCCCGTCCTGGCTGGTGGCGAAGGCCACGGAAGCCCCATCCGGCGAGTAAGCCGGCGTGATGTTCAACCCCGCGAGCGACACCAGCGTGGCGCGCCTGCCGGTCGCCAACTCGATCGTCTCGATGGACTGCCTGCTGCGGCTCCGATACGTCGTAAACACGAGCGCGCGCCGGTCCGGAGACCACCGCGGCATCAGGTTGATGAACCCGTCCGCGGTGACCTGGCGCGGGGCGAAGCCGTCATAGTCCATGACGTACAGCTCGCGGCTGCCTCGCTGTTCCGACACGAACGCAATCTTGGTCCTGGCGATCCCCTGCTCACCGGTGTAGCGGTAGACCAGCTCGTCCGCGAGGCGGTGCGTCATCAGGCGCAACACGGACGGAGCGCCCACATACCGCTTGCCGACGATCCCTTCGCTTTTGATGTCGTCGTAGACATAGCCATCTAAGACCAGGTCGGCGTTCCGCTGGGCCACCTTGCCCCAGACCGCCGCCGTGGTCCCGTTATCGGCTGCCTGGTTGAGGAGCACTTTCCGGGGGTCGTTCAGGTCATCCCGTTTGATCCCCAGCTTTGCGACATCATCAGTGACGGCAAAGATCTGGGATCGGCGGAGGTCCTTCTTGAGCACCTCGGCCACGCGCTCGCCCACCCGCTCCGGCATCGTGTCATCCAGGAACCACAGGACCGCGATCGGAATCTTCTGAAAATCCGGTCGCGTGGCCTCCAGAAAGACATCGGCCGCGCCGGACTCGATGACACACGCCAGCCCGACGACGAGCAGCAGACATGTCGGGAGAACCAGCCGCTTCATAGGAGTCTGTCGGGGAATGCCTTCGTCACGAGGCGAATCGAGGTTGGGCCAGATGCAAGGCCGCAGGCTCGAAAAAACCGGAGGCGTATTCGCTGGAATACGTTGAGGATTTTTTAGAGCCGAGAACGACGCAGATGGCCTGAGATCGTTCGCCGTAGTAGAATGGTGATTCACCGACAGACTCCTAGGGTTCACCCGGCCTCCTCTCCAACCGTAAAGCTGAAATGCGTGTCCAGGTATGGATCGGTCATCTCCTGCGGAAACGGGGGCAATCGACCGGCTTTCAGCACGGCCCGCCGGCCCGCATCATCGAAATACTCATTACCCGATTTGGTTTCAATGACCACCTCACTGACGCTGCCGGAGCGATCCAAACGAAACCGGATGACCACTCGAAGCGCGGTGCCGGGCAGGTCTACTGGCGGCGCGCTCCATTGGCTGCTGATCTTGCTCTGGACCAGAGCCAAGTATCGGTTCGGAGCAACACCCGGCACCTTGATATCCGTCTCCGGCTTCTGCGCGCTCGTGGTCTTGGCCTGGACCGACGGTTGAGGTTCCGATGGACGTCGTGGCACAGGCTTGAGCGACAAGGTTGCATCCGGCACTTTCAAGCTGCTCAACAGATTTTGGATCTCTTTCTGGCTCGGAGGCGGCGCGGTCTTACCGGGCGCCACCGGCATCGGTTTGATTGCACCCAGCTTCGGAGCCTCCGGCGGCAGCTCGATTCCGCGCAAGGCGTCCTTCAACGGATTCTCCGGCTGGCGCCCTACCTCGCGCACCTCTTGGGGCGGAGGAAAGGCGGGGACAGGCGCCACCTTGGGGGCGGTTGGCGTGGGCATTCTTGCCGGGGCCTGCTTTGCCTGCCGGCGGGGAGGAGCCGGTGGCTGGAGTGTCGTCGGCGTGGGAGGAAGCGCAACCGGCTCGACCTCGCGCAAGGCGGAAACAGCCGGTGACGGAGATTCAAGGACTGGGGCCGCCGGTTCCGCTTCAACCGGACGCGGAGGGGCCGGTGCGGCAACCGGGCTCGTGGAGGGAAGGCTGACCAGCGAGACGTGATAGGTTGCCAAAGGCCGTTCCACCTGACGAGTGCCGCGCAGGCCGAAGACCAGCGTCAGCACGCAGAGGTGGAAGACCAGCGAGACCAGGAAGGTCCACTTGGCCCGGAGGCCGGCTGGCTGCTGGGCTCCCGACAGAGCAAGTAAGTTGGAATAGGATTCAACGGTCATGGCTGGTCACTTGTTGACGTAGGTTGAGCTACGGGACGGCCGGGGTATGACGCTCCATGATGGGAAGATCCGTCACGGGCTCCGGCCCGGCCGGATCGGTCACCATGCCCAGCTTTTCGATCCCGGCCTTCTTGACCCCATCCATCACCTGAATGACGGTCCCGTACGGCACATCGCGGTCCGCGCGGAGGAAGACCGACACCTCCGCATTCCGTTGCCTGACGGCTTTTAGCCTGTCCTCGAGCTGCGCCAACCCGATCGGGTCCTTATCCAGGTACAGCTTCTGATCCCGCTCGATGGTCAACACGATCCGCTCTTCCGGCTTGATGGTGTTGCTCGTGGAGGTCGGCAGCTTGATGTCCATGCCGCGGTACAGCATCGGTGCCGTCACCATGAAGATGACCAACAGGACGAGCATGACATCCACGAGGGGGATGACGTTGATCTCGGCGAGAAACCGGCGATGGCGCGTCTCGAAAATCACCCGCGCGTCCCCACGTGCTTCGGCTGGGTCCGGAGCCGATTCAGGAACTCGATGCTGAAGGCTTCGGCCCGAAAGGCCGCTTTGCGGATCCGCGTCAGAAAGTAGTTGTAGGCGATCACCGCGGGAATGGCCGTGAACAGCCCGGCCGCCGTGGCGACGAGCGCCTCCGCAACGCCGGGGGCCACGGCCGCAATGCTGGCGGTGCCCTGCCTGCCGATCTCTGCGAAGGCGTTGATGATCCCCAATACCGTGCCCAGCAGCCCGACAAACGGCGTGATGTTCCCCGCGGTCGCCAGAAACGGCAGGTAGATTTCCTGCTTGGAGATTTGGTCCTGCATGATGTGCGCCACGACGCGATCCAGATATTGGCGGTCCGCTCCGATCGCCTCGTCTGAGGAGTCCAGCGCAACCAGCCCGTTTTGCTCAGGAGGGAAACGATCGGCGATACCGAGAAAAAGGACCGCAGCCGGACTGGCCGGAAGGCGCCGCGCAGCGCGACGCAACTCCTCTCGGTCCTGCGTCTTGGCGTAGAGGCTCAGGAACCGCTGGTCGTCGCGGTCGCAGGCGCGGAACGCGCGCCACTTGAACAGGATCACGGCCCAGGAAATGACCGAAAAGAAGAAAAGAATCAGCAGAATGACTTTTGAAACCGCCCCGAGCGAACCGAGAAGCCCAATGGGACCGGCCTGAAACACCATTCTTCTAGCGCATCCCCTCCCTAACCCGTCGTGACGACACAGAGGGTCCCAACAACTTTTCTCTCACCCGCGAGGAAAGTGGCGGGGCCGACGGGATTTGAACCCGCGACCTCCAGATTGACAATCTGGCGTCCTAAACCAGGCTGAACGACGGCCCCCTCTTCACTGTTCGACATTAGCACAACATTAGCACAACAGAAGGTACGGTAATTGTCAGGCCGGTTCGCCCCGCGATGCAAAACCCTGGTAGGCGGAACAGGGATCGAACCTGTGACCTCTGCCTTGTAAGGGCAGCGCTCTTCCATCTGAGCTATCCGCCCGAAAATTCAAAATTGCCGAATGGTTGCGCGAGTTTTCGGATGCTATCAAGTCCGCCCTGTCTTGTCAACCACGTCAGGCAACGATGAAGTGCAAATGATGACCGGGAGTTTTTAGTTTTGAGTTTTTAGTCGGGAGCTTTTAGCTCAAATTTAACACGCACAACTCATTTCGTTATCGTTCCGCGTTCGGCTCGAGCTTTCGTGCGGAGCCGCCGCTTTCTGGGAAACAAGTCCGTATGGAGCCGTTTCAATCGTTCGCGCTCCACGTGGGTATAGATTTGCGTGGTCGTGATGCGGGCATGGCCCAGCATCGCTTGCACGGACCGCAAGTCTGCTCCATGGTCCAGGAGATGCGTGGCAAAGGAGTGGCGGAGCATATGCGGGGAGATCGGCTTGACGATGCCGGCCCGCCGCGCCCTGGCGCGCAACACCTTCCAGAACCCCTGCCTGGTCAGCTTGCCTCCCCGCCTGGTCACGAAGACATGCCGAGAGGGGCGCCCCTTGATCAGGGCCCCGCGCGCCGAATCAAGATAGGCTTCGACTTTCTTCCGCGCCAGCTCGCCGAGAGGCACGACCCTTTGCTTGGCTCCTTTCCCGAACGCCAAGACATACCCGACGGCCAAGTTCAGGTGCGAGAGCTCGAGGCTGACGAGCTCCGAGACCCGCAACCCGGTCGCATAGAGCAACTCCACCATGGCGGCATCGCGCTTGTCTTCCGGTCTGGCCCCTTCCGGGACTTCCAACAGTTTGGCCACTTCGCCCTGTGTCAGGACTTTGGGCAGCTTCATCCAAGGTCGGGGCGAGCTCAGGCTGAGAAGAGGATTCTCCCGGAGGAGCCGCTCCCGCGAGAGGAAACGAAAAAACCCGCGGAGCGCCGCCATGCAGCGCGCGGTCGAAGCCGGCGACAGGTTCGAGCGCTTCAAGTGGACAAGGAACTCCGACAGGCTCTGCCGCGTCACGCCGGCCGGCTTCCGGATGTGCCGGGACGCCCAAAAGTCCTGCAACTTGCGCAGGTCCCGGCGGTAGGAATCCAGGGTGTTGCCGGACAGCCCGCCCTCAACCCGGAGCTCGGCCAGATACCGGTCGATCAAATCATCCATGTCATCCATGCATGCCGTTCCGCTCGTTTCTCTCCCGCCTTGCGAGGCTGACTATAGTCGTGGAGCTTCGCAAAAACAACAAGATGCGGGCTTCGGCAGCCTTGACAGCCCGCGGTCCGGTCCCTATAGTACCCTTGGTGATAGCTTGAGAATCCGATATGCTAGCCCGCATTATTCATGAACGCTTCTGCTGCAATCGTGGTTCCGCTGCTGGGCACCCGTTGCTCCAAGATTGCAATGGGTCCCGGCTTGGCCGCGGGTTTCCAGCGGCCAAGCGGGCGGGCTCGCCGCTTGGTCAGTCAACATACTGTTCAAGTATGTCTCCCTCCCTCGCGGCTCCACGCGCCCGTCTCGTTACGCGGCTCCGCGATTTCACGACGAACCGTCATGAATAATGCGGGCTAGGTGACGATGGACAGGTCTCACTGTTACTCAAAGCGGCCCACCAAGTTGACATCCGCCTTCCTGTCGGCCCTGCTCCTCTCGTTGACGATCGCCTCACTCCCCTCACCGACTGACGGGTCTCTTGCACTGGCGGCCGCCCTTTCGACCGAAGAAGCCACCCAGGAGAACCAGCTTCCTGCGACGGCCGATCAGAAGAACCCGCTCGCCCGCGCCAAGGGTTTGATCGCTTCCCACCAGGAGGACGAAGCGATCAGCGTCCTCAAAAGCTTTATCGCCTCTTCCTCGCAGCCCCAGTCCCTGGCCCAGGCCTATCTGCTCATGGCGGAAGCGCTGAACGGCAAACACGAATATCCCGAGGCGATCCATTATCTGGAGCGTCTGCTGAGTGAATTTCCCCAGTCGGATCTCACGCTCGGCGCGCAGCTCCTCTTGGGTCAGGCTTACACGAAAGTCGGGGAAGCCAACCAGGCGCTCTCTCTCCTGGCCGAAGTGCGCAACCAAGCTCCCGATCCGGACATGAAGCGGGCGGCGGTGGCGCTGATTGGAGAGGCCCAGGCCAGCAAGAAGGATTATGTGCGCGCCGTCCAAGCCTGGCTGGAGGAAATGGCGCTCAGCCCCGAGGAGAAACGGGGCGAGGCTCGCGCGCGCATCCGCGACCTTGTCCAGGACCAGATGGACAAGAAGGTTCTGCTGCACTTGCGCGACGCCTACGCGACCACCTTTCCCGGCGACCTGATCTTGATCCGCCTGATCGAGCTGCACACCAATCGCGGGGAAGATCACCTGGCCGAGCGCAACCTGCGTCTCTTTCTGACCCACTTTCCCGACCACGAGTATGCGCCGACGGCAGCGGAACAGTTGAAGGGCTTCAAGGCAAAGGTCAAAGGCAGCCAGTACGTCCTCGCCGCGCTGCTGCCGACCTCCGGCCGCCTCAGCCCCTTCGGCGCCGAAGCCTTGAACGGCATCCGCCTCGCGCTGGACAAGGGAAAAGAAACGTTGGGGCTCGCCTCAGTCGGCCTGGTCGTCAAGGACAGCCAGGCAATCGAGAAATCGTCGTTCCGGTCCGAGGTGGCCGACCTCATCGCGGAGTATCACCCGCTGGCCGTCATCGGCCCTCTGCTCTCGCGTGAGCTCCAGCCGGCGGCGGCGGTCGCCGAGGACGAGAACACGCCCTTCGTGACCCCGGCCGCCACCCTGCCGGACGTACGTCGCCTGGGCGCGTACCTGTTCAGCACGACCCTCACCTACCAGCAGCAGGCCACCCGTCTCGCGGACTACGCCGTGACCCGGATGGGCTACCGCCGGTTCTGCATCCTGCACCCGGAAAGCCCCTACGGCCTTGAACTGGCCCGCCTCTTCAGCCAGGAAGTCAAGCAGCGGGGCGGCACGATCATCGCGGCGGAGTCCTACAAAGAGTCTGACACGGACTTCAGCGCCCAGATCAAGCGCCTCAAGGCCGAGGATCTGAAGCACGAGGGAACCGCCGAAACGACCCAGACCAGCAAAGGCGCGACCAGGGTCATCTATCAGCCGGGATTCGACGCCGTCTTTTTGCCCGGCAGCTATGCGCAGGCGGCGCTCATCGCCCCGCAACTGTTGTTCCACGATGTCAAGGTCCCCTTTCTCGGCAGCAGCGGCTGGAACAACCAGGAGCTGCTTAGGCTGGCGGACCGGTCGGTGGAAGGCAGCGTCTTTGTGGACGGGCTTTTTCCGGACAGTCCTGATCCAGCCATGCACGATTTCGTCGAACGGTATCGGCGGCGCTTCCAAGCAACCCCGAGCCTCTTCGCAGCCCAGGCCTACGACGCGACGAGGTTGGTGCTGGAAGCGATCAAACGAGGGGCCTCGTCCGGCAAGGGGATCCGCGATGTGTTGCTGAAGCAACAGGACCTTCCAACGCTGGGGGGTCCGACTGCTTTCGGTCCGACCGGTACGTTGGAGCGGCGGGCTGTCCTGGTCCAGGTCAAACATGGCAAGTTCGTTCAACTCGACTAGGAGAAGAGCGCTGAATGCAGAACGATGAATGCTGAATTTGAGTCGTCAGTCATCAGTTGTCAGTTTTCAGTTCCGGACAATCCCGAAACTGATAACTGTAAACTGAGAACTGTTCACTGTTCCGCGTTCATCGTTCATACTTGTTGAACGGCATCGGACCCATGAACTCATTGCCCCAGATCCTCCATACGATCTCCTACATGGCACTCCCGCTGCTGCTGGCCATGGTGTTCCACGAGTACGCCCACGGGTGGGTCGCCCATCGTTACGGCGACGATACGGCGCGCGCGGCCGGACGGTTGACGCTGAACCCCCTGGCTCACATCGATCCTTTCGGCACTGTGATCCTGCCGCTCATCTGTTTGCTGTTCCCCGGCGGGTTTTTCCTGGGCTGGGCCAAACCGGTCCCCATCGACCCGGCGCGGCTGAAGAATCCGCGTCGAGACATGGCGCTGGTCGCCGCCGCCGGACCCGGCATGAACCTGTTGCTGGCCGTCGCAAGCGCCCTGCTGCTCAGCCTGCTGGTGACCGTCGACCCGACACTCCTGGCCTATTGGCCGCCGCAGCCGGGCATGGAACCCCGCCGTGATCTGCTGGGCATGCTCCTGCTCCCCATCGCCGCCATGGCTCTGTATTCCGTGTTCATCAATATTCTGTTGATGATCTTCAACCTGATTCCGATCCCTCCATTAGACGGAGGGCGGGTCCTGACCAGCCTGCTCCCGGCCCGGCCGGCGATCACCCTGAGCCGGTTGGAGCCTTACGGGATGTTGATTATCGTGGGCTTGATCTTCATGGACCCCCAGATACACGTGATCCAGACCATTACCGGCACGATGGTCAACATTCTGGCCGGCACGATCCTGTCCACGGTCTTGCACTGACACGGGAGCACCAGCATGGCGTCACCGGCACGAAAACGGGTCTTGAGTGGCATGCAGCCAAGCGGGCTGTTGCACCTGGGCAATCTGCTCGGCGCGTTGGAGAACTGGAAGGCCTTGCAAGAGCAGTACGACTGTTTCTTCTTCGCGGCGGACTGGCACGCGCTGTCCACCAACTATGCGGACACGAGCCGGGTGCGCGAATTCACGCGGGACCTGCTGATCGACTGGCTGGCCGCCGGGATCAACCCAGAACGAGCCACGGTTTTCGTCCAGTCGCGCATCCCGGACCATGCGATCCTGCACCTGCTCCTTTCAATGATCGTGCCGATCCCCTGGCTGGAGCGGAACCCGACCTATAAGGAGAAGCAGGAGGAGATCAAGGAGCGCGACCTCTCCACTTACGGATTTCTCGGCTATCCTGTCCTCCAGGCCGCCGACATCCTGTTATACAAGCCGGACTTCGTGCCGGTCGGCAAGGATCAGCTTCCGCACTTGGAGCTCACGCGCGAGATCGCCCGCCGCTTCAACAGCCTCTACAAGCCAATCTTCCCGGAGCCTCAGGAGCATTTGACCAAATTCCCCAAGGTGCTGGGTACCGACGGCCGGAAGATGAGCAAGAGCTACAACAACACGATCAACCTCTCGGACAGCGAGCCGGTGGTGCGTCAGAAATTGAAAACAATGGTGACAGACCCGGCGCGGGTGAAGCGGACCGACCCGGGCAACCCGGACATCTGTCCCGTCTATGACTTTCACAAGATTTATTCTCAAGCCCCGGTCCTCGATCGGGTCAACCGCGAATGCCGGACGGCCGCAATCGGCTGCATCGACTGCAAGAAGCTGGTCGCAGATGTCATGGTGGAGAAGTTGCAACCGATCTGGGAGAACCGGACCAGGCTGACCGCCAAGCCGGATCAGGTCGAAGCCATCGTCCAAGCAGGCAGTACCCGCGCCGCCAAAGTCGCGCACCAGACGCTGGAAGAAGTAAAGGAGGCCATGAAAATTTAGCCGGGCATGGCACGGTTATCCACTGGCAGAAGAGTACATAGATGACCTATTGAGGAAGTCTTGCAAGTTCTGAACGTTGGTGAGATCATCGAGACGTATCCGGAAGATTCTCCATATCCTAGTTGCCTCATCTTGGGTCGGACCGTTACAGAACGACCGCTCCATATCGTGTGCGCCAGTTCCGGCTGAAGAGCGGTTGATCATTATCACCACGTACAATTCAGCGGTGGAACAACTCCCTTCCGGGGCAAAGCCTTACTGTTTAAGCCAGTTTGTAGGACTCACGCACGTAAGGCTTAGTTGAGTGTCATCAGAGATACTTCTGCAGCACCAACACTTGCCGCCCTTTCGGCTCTCCCAAATCGCCTTGACAACCTTTCACTGCCTGGGTACTATTCGCTCTCCTGCCGGTCGCGGTTCGGCCGGCATTTCATTTTTAAAGGAGCACAACGTAAGACATGGCTATTCGCATTGGAATCAACGGGTTTGGTCGGATCGGCCGCAATGTCTTTCGGGCCTCGTTGGGCGACCCGGACTTAGATTTCGTCGCGGTCAACGACCTGACGGACGCCAAGACGCTCGCCTATTTGTTGAAGTACGACTCGGTGCACGGCACGTTGGAGGCCGACGTGCAGGCTCGCGACAGCGAACTGGTGGTGAACGGCAAGCCGATCAAGATCCTGGCCGTCAAGGACCCCAAGGAACTGCCCTGGAAGGACCTGGGTGTGGATTTGGTAATCGAATCCACCGGCCGCTTCACTGACCGCGAAGGAGCCGGCAAACATCTTTCAGCCGGCGCCAAGCGGGTGATCATCTCGGCCCCGGCCAAGGATGCGGACGTCACGATCGTCCTGGGCGTGAACGAGAACACCTACGATCCGCGCAAGCACCAGGTCATCTCCAACGCCTCCTGCACGACCAACTGCCTGGCGCCGGTGGCCAAGGTGCTGCTGGACAACTTCGGCATCCGCCACGGGCTCATGACCACGATCCATTCCTACACGAACGACCAGCAACTGCTGGACCTGCCGCACAAGGACTTGCGGCGCGCGCGGGCCGCGGCCCTCTCGATGATCCCCACCAGCACCGGCGCGGCCAAGGCGCTGCATTTAGTGCTCCCGCAGCTCAAGGGAAAGATGGACGGGATGGCGATCCGGGTGCCGACCCCCAACGTGTCGATCGTGGACCTGACAGTGGAAACGGAGAAGGACTGCGACCCGGCATCGGTCAACGCCGCGTTCCGCAAGGCCGCGGAGGGCCCCCTGAAGGGCGTCCTGAAATATTCCGAAGACCCGATCGTCTCGACGGACCAGAACGGCGATCCCCACTCGGCCACGCTGGATGCGCCGCTGACCACGATCCTGGAGCACCGTATGGTGAAAGTCATCGCCTGGTACGATAATGAGTGGGGCTACTCGTGCCGGGTCCGGGACCTCATCAAATTCATCGCCGCGAAGTCCTGACGGCTTCAGGCATCTGACCAGCATTCTCCCGCCTCAACGTCCGCCATGATCGTCGGACCCGAGCGGGATTACACTGGACGGGATCAACGTGGATAGGGAACGCCCATGAACGTGCATAAGCGGACGATCGAGTACGTGGATCTGCGCAACAAGCGCGTGATCATCCGCGCCGACTTCAACGTCCCGCTCGACGAAGCTCACCAGATCACCGACGACAGCCGTATCCGGGCCACTCTGCCGACAATCAACCGGGCCGTGGACGAGGGCGCCAAGGTCATCCTCTGCTCGCACCTGGGCCGGCCCAAGGGGAAGCCGGACACCCGGTACAGCCTGGATTCCGTGGCACGGCGGCTTCAGCGGCTCCTGGGCAAGGAAGTGGCCTTCGCGTCGGACTGCATCGGTCCAGCGGTCGAGAAGACGGTCGCCGGGATGAAGCCGGGCGACGTGCTGCTTCTGGAAAACCTTCGCTTTCACCAAGAAGAAGAACAGAACGACGAAGGCTTTTCCAAGGCCCTGGCCTCCCTCGGCGACGTGTACATCAACGACGCCTTCGGTGCCGCGCACCGTTCCCACGCCTCCATCGTCGGGATCACCAAGTTCGTCAAGGAAGCGGCGGCCGGCTACCTGTTGAAAAAGGAGGTCGAGTACCTTGAGGGTGCGGTGGCCAATCCCATGCGCCCGTTCGTCGCGATCCTGGGGGGGGCGAAGGTCTCGGGGAAAATCGGCGTGATCGAGAACCTGGGGAAGCGCGTGGACAAGGTCATCATCGGCGGCGGGATGGCCTTCACCTTCATCAAGGCGATGGGGTTGGAGATCGGCAATTCCCTGGTCGAAAACGACATGCTGGACTTCGCCCGCGGGATTCAGGAGCACGCCCTCTCGCGTGGGGTCAAGTTTTATCTGCCCGTGGATTGCGTCGTGGCGGCCAGTCCCGAGCCGGGCGCGGAGACCAAGCTCGTGCCCATGCAGGAGGTTCCCAAGGGCTGGTACGGCCTGGATATCGGTCCCGCCTCGGTCAAGCTCTTCAGCGAGGCGATCCAAAACGCCAAAACCATCCTCTGGAACGGCCCGATGGGCATGTTCGAGACAGATGCCTACGCGCGCGGCACGCTCTCCGTCGCCCATGCCGTCGCCAACGCCTACGCTCTGACGATCGTGGGCGGAGGAGACACGGCCCTGGCGGTGCACCGGGCCGGCGAATCGGAGAGCATGTCCTTCATCTCCACCGGCGGCGGCGCGGCCTTGGAGCTCCTGGAAGGAAAGGTCCTGCCGGGCCTCGCGGCCCTGCCGGATAATGGCCGCTGACTTACGGCACCGTCCGCCGGCTCCATAACAAACTCGCCGAGGATCGCGTGCGCCGACGACTCATCGTAGGCAACTGGAAGATGCACAAGACCGCATCGGAGGCAGCGGCCTTCGTGCGCCGTCTCTCCGAGTTGGCGCCTCCGACCGCCGGCATCGAGGTCGTCCTGGCCCCGCCCTTCACGTCCCTGCAGGCCGCAGCCCAAGCCGCAGCGCCTTCCTTCCCCTTCACGCTCGCCGCACAAAATCTGTATTGGGAAGACAGGGGCGCCTTCACCGGCGAAGTTTCCGCCCCGATGCTGGCCGACCTCGGGTGCCGGTACGTGATCCTGGGCCATTCCGAGCGGCGGCAACTCTTCGGCGAGCAGGACGAGGGCATTCACAAAAAGGTGCGCGCCGCGCTGCGTCACGGGATGCGGCCGATGCTCTGCCTGGGAGAATCCCTGGCGGAACGCGACGCAGGGCAAACCGAGTCCATCGTGACCGGCCAGCTTGCGCGATGTCTGGAGGGGGTTTCGAAGGACGATGCCCTCCTGGTCACCATCGCCTACGAGCCGGTCTGGGCAATCGGGACGGGCCGCGCCGCCACGCCGGCTCAGGCGGCAGCCGTGCACGAGACCCTTCGTCGCACGCTGGCAAGCGGCTGGGGAAGCGAGGCCGGGCAACAGGTTCGGATTCTCTACGGGGGCAGCGTCACGCCTGAGAATACCGCGGCCTTCCTGGCCTCACCCCAGATTGACGGCGCGTTGGTGGGAGGGGCTTGTCTCGATCCTCAGTCCTTTGCTACAATCTGTTCCCTCGCTCAGAAACTCGCCGACTCGCGCGAGCGCTGACAAGAAGGAGAGGCATGTATACCCTGGCCGTGATCGTGCATATTATCGTCTGCTTCCTGATGATCGGCGCCATCCTGTTGCAAGCCGGCAAGGGAGCCGAGATCGGGGCGGCCTTTGGCGGCTCCAGTCAGACCGTCTTCGGCAGCCGCGGGCCGGGAACGTTCTTGAGCAAAGTCACGGTGGCGGCCGCCATCATCTTCATGCTCACGTCGTTGGGGCTTGCGGTCCTTTCCAGGGAACGGACTTTTTCCTCCACCGTCATCGACCTGAATAAGAAAAGTACGACCAGCTCCCCGGCGGCCGCGCCCGCCCAGCAGCAAGACACGAAGCAACCGGAGTCCTCTCAGGCCCCTCCGCCGAGCGAAACATCACCGCCTCCCGCTCCCGTGACACCGTAAGGAAACGTTTTCAGTGATCAGTTTTGAGTTTTCAGTAGAGGCACAGACCCTACCCTGCAGGCATTGTAGGCCGTCTGCTTTACTGAAAACTGAAGACTGAGAACTGATAACTGAAGATCAGACGCGGGTGAGCCAGGCGGCGTGGGCGGAATCCTCACCCTGCACGATCTCAAAGAAGGTCTTCTGCAGGTCTTTGGTGACGGGCCCCGGGGTCCCGTTGCCGATCCGGCGGCCGTCAATTTCACGGACCGGCGTGATCTCCGCGGCGGTGCCGGTCAAAAACACTTCTTCAGCCACGTACATGGCATCACGCGTGAAGCGCTCTTCGAGCACGGGAATGTTCCGTTCGCGCGCAAGCTGCAGCACCGAGTCGCGGGTGACGCCTTCGAGAATGGAGGTCAGCGGTGTGGTTTTCAAGACGCCTTTGCGGACGATAAAGATATTTTCCCCCGTGCCTTCCGACACATAGCCATCCGGATCAAGCAAGATGGCCTCATCGTACCCGTCCGCCTTGACCTCATGCTTGGCCATGATGGAATTCACATAGTGGCCTGAGATCTTGGCGCGCGTCATCGAAATATTGACGTGGTGGCGGGTGAAGGACGACACCCTGGCCCTGATGCCCTTGGTCAAGGCCTCTTCGCCGAGATAGGTGCCCCAGCGCCAGGCGGCGATTGACACGCGGATCGGATTGTCTCCCGGGTACAAGCCCATCGCCCCGTACCCGATATAGACCAGGGGCCGGATATAGCAGGCCTCCAGCTTATTGATCCGCACGGTTTCCACGATCGCGTCCGTGATCTGCTTCCTGTCGTAGGGAATCGTGATCAAGGACACGTGCGCCGATTCGAACAGCCGATCGACGTGCTCCTGGAGACGGAAAACCGCGGACCCGTTCTTCCCCTTGTAACAACGGATGCCTTCGAACGCCGCCAGCCCGTAATGAAGCGAGTGGGTCAGCACATGAACCGTGGCATCCGCCCAATCCACGAACTTTCCGTCCATCCAAATCTTTTCGCTTGGTTGCAACATGGTTCGCTCGACCGGCCCGACTCGCTTCAGGGGTTGGAAAAAGATTTCCTTACATGAACATCACGCCCAAGGCCACTATAGCAGCGCCTCGAAAGACGAGTCAAGAAGCGCGGAAGAGCAGGAAGTATCAAAAGAGATAGTTCAGAGAGATTAAGTGGAGAAAGCAAGAAAACCTCGGAGCCCCTGTGGACGTTCAAGCAGACTGTTCGTTGAGCGCGTCCAAGAAAGGCTCGGACGAGACGGTCAAGAGCGCGTTTCCCGCACCGGGAGCACCTGAGACCGGGACGCTCTTTCTTTGCCCTTCCATTCCTTCGCCAGCTTCCGGCCCTCCGCGATCTGCTCCGGCGTCATGATCTCAGCCAGGGCATCCCTGGCGCTGACGAACTCTCGGCTGCCTTGCGAGGCGGCAAGCTCCATCCACATGAAGGCCTGCACAGAGTCCCGCTCCGCTCCCATACTTTCGACGTACAGCCGACCCAAGTAATACTGGGCGCTGGCCAAGCCCTGTTCGGCGGCAAGGCGATACCACCGTCGGGCCTCCTGGATATCCTGCTGTACCCCGAGGCCGTGGTGATACAGGGCCCCGAGGATGGTCTGGGCCACGGCGTTGCCCTGCTCTGCGGCAGGGCGGCATTCCCTCAGGGCAGTTGCATAGTCTCCCTGTAGATAGGCAATCACGCCCAGATCCAATTTTCCCCAGGCTGGTGACGCGAAGCTGAGCAGCAAGATCCCGATGGCTGCTGTGGTGCGAGCCAGGGTTGCCATATACCTACCTCCTCTGCGCCTCAGGACGCGGCTTCGGATTCGACCTGGCGAGCCTTGCCGTCTACTTTGTCGGCAACATTGCCCGTAATCTTGAGGGTGGCCAAGCCGACGTCTGGACAGTTCGATCCTTCTTCCTTTAAAATCAACTCGTTTGATGATGCGAGGTGATGTGCGCAGCGGACTGCCATGTTGAAGCGACGCTTTCTTCTGCCCCAGGCAGGGTTGTGGCTTCTGTGCCTGCTGGTCGTCTCGTCGGTGTTCGCCGAAACGCTCACGATCACGGCGACGGGGGAATATCGCCTGGCGGAGAAAGACACGCCGGACGAAGGCAAGCGGCGCGCGCTGCAAGAGGCAACCCGTTTGGCTGTGGAGCGGATCTGGGCGTATCTCCTGGGGTTGCCGGAAGTGAACGCGCTCGGCATCGGTCAAAAAGACATTCAGGAATACACGCGGGGGCTCATCGAGCTGACGGAAGGACCAATCCAAAGCCGCAGTGATGGAGCGCAGGGCCTTGTTCGGGTCGAAGTCAAAGCCAAGATCGACACCGCCCTCCTGCTGCGTCGGATCAACGCGGTGCGTCAGTCGCAATCGGTGGGAGATTGACGGAGCTTGACAGTTTTTCCAGGCCCGTGATACAAGTACAGCCTTTGTTGATGAATTGGAGAAGCGGTCATGTATGCAATCGTTGAGACCGGAGGCAAGCAATATCGAGTGGAGCCGGGTGAGGTCCTCCGGATCGAGAAGCTGGCCGGCGAAGTGGGTGGAACGGTGGAGCTCGAGCAGGTGCGGCTCGTGCAGGGCGATGGCGGCCTACTGATCGGCAGGCCCTGGGTCGAGCGCGCCCGCGTGACGGCTGAGATCATCGGGCAGGGACGAACCCGATCCACCATGGTCTTCAAAAAGAAGCGGAGAAAGAACTACCGACGCACGAAGGGTCACCGGCAGTGCTTCACCCAAGTGCGGATTACCGGCATCACAACCTAGCAGAACGCGTGAAGCGTTGGTTGTGAAGCGCAGTTGAAATAACGAGATACGAGCGACGAACGACGAGATACGAGGAACTAAGAGATGGCAACAAACAAAGGCGGCGGCTCCTCCAGAAACGGCCGCGACAGCAATCCAAAATATCTCGGGGTCAAAGCCTATAGTGGGGAACTGGTCAAGGCCGGCAGCATCATCGTCCGGCAGAGAGGCACCAAGTTCTTCCCGGGATTCAACGTCGGCCTGGGACGGGACCATACGTTGTTCGCAAGGATTTCCGGGATCGTCAAGTTTGAGGGCGGTGAGGCTCGGCAGAAAGTCAGCATCTACCCGCCCCCGCAGCCTGCCTGAGCCCTTTTTACAATTTCTCCCTTTCCCCTTTCAGGGATTTTCCTGTTCCGGGTCACTCCGCCTGATCCTATCGTCCATGCATGAGGAGTCGGTTAGACCCGGCGACACGGGGACCGACAAGCAGCCGGCCTCTCGCTTGTCGGGGTTGATCCTCGTTGAATTTTCAGGCATCTTCTCACTATGTCAGGCGCATGAGGGCTCTGCATGTTCGTGGATCAGGTCCGTATTTTCGTCAAGGCCGGACAAGGGGGAGACGGAGTCTCGAGCTTCCGACGGGAGAAGTATGTCCCGCACGGGGGGCCGGACGGAGGGGACGGCGGGAACGGGGGAAGCGTCGTCATGGTGGCGTCCCGCCGCCTCACCACCCTGCTGGATCTCCGCTATCAGCAGCAATATCAGGCCAAGGCGGGCGGTTCGGGACAGGGGTCGAACAAGCACGGGCGCACTGCGCCGGACATCATCATCCAGGTGCCGATCGGCACCGTGATCGTCGATGACGAGACTGGCGATCTCTTGGCCGACTTGACCCGTGAGGAGCAGTCCTGCATCGTGGCACATGGAGGGAGAGGCGGACGCGGCAACGCCCGGTTCGCCACCTCAACGAACCGTGTGCCCACCCGGTTTGAGCCGGGCACTCCCGGAGAGGAACGGTGGCTCCGGCTCGAGCTCAAGCTCCTGGCGGACGTCGGGCTCGTCGGGTTCCCCAACGCCGGGAAATCCACGCTGATCGCGGCGGTCTCCTCGGCCCATCCCAAGATCGCCGACTACCCCTTCACGACCCTCACTCCCAACCTAGGCGTCGTGCCGTGGGGCAACGATCGCAGCTTCGTCGTCGCGGACATCCCGGGCTTGATCGAAGGGGCCCATGAGGGCAAGGGGCTCGGCTTGCAGTTTCTGCGGCACATCGAGCGGACCTCGTTCCTCCTCCACCTCGTCGATATTTCGGAATGGGCTTCCGAAGATCCCGTCACGAGCTTCGAGGTGCTGCGCAAGGAACTGGCCTCCTATGACGCCTCTTTGAAAGCCAAGCCCTTTGCCGTGGTCGGCACCAAACTGGACATCAAGGGCGACGAGCGGCGCCTGGAGCAACTGCGCGCCTACTGCAAGAAGCGCCGCCTGCGGTTTTTCGCGATCTCCTCCGCCACGCGCGAAGGGCTGGAAACCCTGGTGAGCTTCGTCGGCAAACAGGTCGATTCCATGAGGGTGCCGTGCGCGACCACCTCCTGAAACAGGCCAAGCGCATCGTCGTCAAAATCGGGAGCAGCCTGGTTGCATCCCGAGGGATGGGACTCCGGCCGGACCGGATCGAGCGCCTGGCCGAGGACATCTCCGCCCTCAAACAGGATGGCCGAGACGTGCTCGTGGTGTCCTCCGGCGCGATTGTTTCGGGCCTTCAGAAGCTGGGCCTCGCGGCCTACCCCAAGAGCCTTCCGGAGAAACAGGCGGCGGCGGCGGTCGGTCAGAGCCGCCTGATGTGGGCGTATGAAAAAGCTTTCGACCGGCTGCACCACAAGGTCGCCCAGATCCTGCTCACGCACGAGGACCTGGCGGACCGCCGCCGCTTCTTGAACGCCCGGCATACCCTGACCACTCTGATCGCGTTCGGAGTCATCCCGATCATCAACGAAAACGACACCGTCGCCGTCGACGAAATCCGATTCGGAGACAACGACTCCCTTGCGGGCGATGTCGCCCACCTGGTCGACGCCGACCTGCTCGTCATCCTGTCCGACGTGGACGGCCTCTTTACCGAGGATCCTCGACGGAATGCCTCCGCCACGCTCATTCCGCTGGTCGCGGAGGTCACCAAGGACGTGGAACGGCGCGCCGGCGCCTCCAGCAGCTTTGAAGGCACGGGCGGCATGACGACCAAGGTCGGAGCAGCCAAAAAAGCAGCCGCGTACGGGGTAGCCACCCTGCTCCTGAACGGAGACAAGCCGGGGCTGCTGCCGGCCGTCTTTCACGGACACCAGGCCGGGACCTTCTTTCTCCCCCGCGGGCGGCGTCTGACCAGTCGGAAGCATTGGATCGCCTTCACCCTGCGCGCCAAAGGCCAAGTGAAGGTCGACGAGGGGGCCGTCGAGGCGCTTGTGCGCCGGGGCAAGAGCCTGCTCGCCTCGGGCGTGATTGCCGTCCGCGGCGAGTTCGGCCCGGGAGACGCCGTCTCCTGCACCGACCCTCAGGGAAAGGAATTCGCCAAGGGACTGGTCAACGTGTCCGCCGAGACGCTGAGCCGCATCAAGGGGCTCAAGACCGCCGAGATCCGGAAGGCGATCGGCCTGCAGGAATATGAGGAAGTCATTCACCGGGACAATCTGGTGATCCTGTAAGGACAGTTGTGAGTTCGTAGTTTTCAGTTTTAAGTGACTGACCGACAACTGAAAACTCATAACTGAAAACTCAAAACTTCAGTATGAAGATCGGCCTCTTCGGGGGAACCTTCAACCCCATCCACCGCTGCCACCTGACCATCGCCCTCCAGGTCAAGGAGCGCCTCTCTCTGGACCGCATCCTCTTCATCCCGACCGGCGATCCGCCCCATAAATCCTCCGCCTCCCTGGCCGAAGCCCGGCACCGTCTCGCCATGGTCCGCGGTGCGATCGAAGGCACGCCCGGTTTGATGATTTCGGAGGTGGAGATTCATCGCCCGACCAAATCCTATTCGATTGAAACGGTCCGGACGCTGCAGGACGAGTGGGGCCCGGAGGCGGACCTCTTTTTTATTACCGGCCTGGATGCGTTCCTTGAGCTACCTACCTGGAGAGAGGCGGCCGTCCTGTTGCGCCTCTGCCACTTCGTCGTCGTGCCGCGTCCACCCAGCCGGTTCGCCGCCCTTTCCTCGATGCCCTTGCTCCCTCCGCTCGACCCGCGCGCTCTGGCGGCGCTGGATAGGAACCGGGACGACCGTCTTGAGGTGGCCGTTCCCGATGGACCAGGCCTCACGCTCCTCGCGCTCCCTCCCTGCGAGGCCTCGGCGTCCGAGATTCGGGAGAAGCTCCGGAAAGGGATTACACCGTCAAATCTATTGCCTGCGTCGGTCGAATCTTATATAATCCGGCACCGGCTGTATCAGGAGGACACCGATCGTACCGGAGTCAAAGGCTAAAGCCCTGGCCATCGCGCAGGCCTCCTTCGACAAGAAGGCCGGTGATGTTCTGGTCCTCCACGTCGCCAAGTTGACCTCCGTCGCCGATTATCTCGTCCTCTGCTCCGGCGAATCCGAGCGTCAGGTGCGGGCCATCGCCGAGCACATCGACCAGGTGCTCTCCGCCCAGCGTCTCCCTCCCCTCAGCATTGAGGGCACCTCAACGGCGCAGTGGATTCTCATGGATTTCGGGGATGTCGTCGCGCACATCTTCCGCGCCGACATCCGTGAGCATTACGGGCTCGAACGGCTCTGGAGCGACGCCAAGCGGGTGCGGCTGCCGGCCATCCCCGCTTCCGTTCCAGCGGCGCCCGCGCCCCTGGTGAAGAAGCGCTCTGGACGGGCTCGTTCCTGAGGATTGCTCATGTTTCGGCTGCTGCTCACCGTCTTCCTGATCATCGTGGTCAGTTTCATCTTCGACTATTTCGAAGAACTGAACCCCGGCTCCATCACCATTCGGATCGGCCCGCTGGAGTCCTTCGACTTGAGTCCGGTGTCGCTGGTGCTGCTGTCCATGGGGATCGGCGCGCTGGCCGTCGCCCTCCTGGTCGGTGTCCGGGAGACCAAGCACCTGATCATGGACTGGCACAGCAGACGTCTGCGCCGGCGCGAGGAAAAGGTGGACGCCCTGTACCGCGAGGGCACCCACGCGTTCCTGTCGAAGCGGACCTCGGAAGCCATCAGCCTCTTCGAAAAAACCCTGGCGCTGGACCCCAATCATCTGGATTCGCTTCTCTGGCTGGGGAACATCCACCGTGTCGAGCGGAACTATCCGGAGGCCATTCGCCTGCACCAGAAGGCCAGGGGCATCGAAGAGCGCAACATCGAAGTGCTGTTGGCGCTGGCGAACGACTTGGAAGGGGCCAAGCGGTTCGAGGAGGCCCTGCAGACGCTCAAGAACGTGCTGAAGCTGGACCCCGGCCATCTCACGGCCCTGATGCGCAAGCGGGACCTATACATGCGGCTCGAACAATGGAGCGACGCGCTGGACATCCAGCAGCGCCTCATGAAAGCCACCTTGTCGGAGCAGGACCAGAAGGCCGAGGCCGGCTTGCTGGTGGGCTTGACCTATGAAGTAGGCCGCCAGCTCCTGATGCGGGGCCAGACCAAGAAGGCGCGCCACTCGTTCCGCGGCGCCATCAAGCGCGACAAGCGCTTCTTGCCGGCCTACATCGGCCTGGGTGAGATCCTCGTGCGAGAGGGCAAGCTCAAGAACGCGGCGGAGATTTTCGAGAAGGTCTACGCCAAGACCGGCAACACCATCCTCTTGCACCGGCTGGAAGAGCTGTATCTGGAGATGGGGGAACCGGGGGAGATCATCCGCGTGTACCAGGACGCCGTTCAGCGGGACCCGCAGAATCCGGTCCTGAAGTTTTATCTGGGAAAGCTCTATTATCGGCTCGAGATGGTCGATGAAGCCTTCGACTTGTTGTCCACGCTGGAGGGACCGCAGGATCAGATGTCCGACTACCACAAGATCATGGCCAACCTGTACCTGCGCAAACAGCAAATGGACCTGGCCGTGGAGGAGCTCAAGAAGGCCCTGGGGCTCAAGAAGCGCGTGGTGGTGCCTTACTGCTGCACCCAGTGCCAGCACGAATCCATCGAGTGGTCGGGACGTTGCCGCCGCTGCGGGCTGTGGAACACCTTCGTGGCGCTCCCCTGGGTGGACGCCTCCGGTGTCGAGCCGCACCTGGAGCCCGGCACCCCGGCGACCAGGCCGATCCCCTACCAGGACATCGCGGCGCCCTTTGAAACCGTATAAAGAAGGCAACGAAGGCTATGGGCGAGAGGCGATGGGGTTATGGGCGACATGGCGAAGGGGTGACACGGCGATGTCGCCGCGTTCCCGTGTCTCCGCGTCTCCCACTCGCCTATCGCCTCGCGCCAGGATTGGCTTCAATTTCACTGGAGGCAAAGTAACTACCCGCTCACAGCAAAGAAAAAGTTATCAGTCCTCAGTTTTCGGTTTTCAGTTTCATGACTGAAGACTGATGACTGAAAACTGACCACTCGCTAGCAAGCTTGGTATGGAGAACGACGATGACTGACTTTCAGGTATGGACCGACAAGGCCCTCCGAGACGAGGTCCTCACACGGGCGGAATGTCTCGCCGTGCTGGCGACCCCGGATGAGCAGATCCTGGATCTGCTCCAGGCCGCCTTCAAGGTCCGCGAACGGTACTTCGGCAGAAAGGTCCGGCTGCAGATGCTGTTGAACGCCAAGAGCGGGGCGTGCCAGGAAGATTGCCGCTACTGCTCGCAGTCTGCCTCGTCCACCGCCGAGATCGACCGGTATGGCCTGCTCCCGCAGGAGGACATGGTGGAGGGAGCGCGGCGTGCGGCCTCTGCCAAAGCGCAGCGCTACTGCGTCGTGATCAGCGGGCGGAGCCCCCTCGACCGCGAGATCGCCGAGATCGCCGAGGGTGTCAGGGCCATCAAACAAGAGATTCCCATCCAGGTCTGCTGCTCGCTCGGCCTCTTGACGGAGGGGCAAGCGCGCACGCTCAAGCAAGCGGGCGTGGACCGGATCAATCACAACCTCAATACCAGCGAAACCTACCACCCGGCCATCTGCACGACCCACACCTTTCGCGACCGGCTGGCCACCATTCAACATGCCAGGGCCGCGGGGCTGGAGATCTGCTCCGGCGGCATTATCGGCATGGGCGAGCAGGATGAGGATGTCGTCGATCTGGCCCTGGCGCTCCGGGAGGTCAAGCCGGACTCGATCCCGCTGAACACACTCCATCCGGTGTCCGGCACGCCGCTTGAGGACTGCCGGGCCCTGACCCCGCAGCGGTGCTTGAAAGTTTTGTGCCTGTTCCGCTTCCTCCATCCCCGGACCGAGATCCGCATCGCCGGGGGCCGGGAGTTCAATCTCCGCACCCTGCAACCCCTGGCCCTCTACCCGGCCGACTCCCTGTTCGTGGGCGGATACCTGACCACGCCCGGCCAGCCGGCGCCGGAGGCCTGGAAGATGATCGCGGATCTGGGGTTTGAAATCGAGGTGGATTATCAACCGGCGACTGAGTCAACGGTCACTGGTCATTAGTCAACGGTGTGGTCTTCCCAACCCAAAGACCATTGACCGATGACCATTGACCAGTGACCCTTTCGGTTGCCTCGGCTACTCGTACCGCAAGCCTTCTGCGATCACCTGCCTCGCGGCCCAGCGGGCCGGCAGATAGCCGGCCACCAGCGCCACAGCCAGCGCGAGCGCGACGGCTTCTACCAACAACCCCGTCGGAATCATCATCCGGATGGTCCAGCCGAATGATTGCTTGTTGATGACCTCGATGAGCAGGACTGAAAGAAGCCCTCCGCCGACCAGCCCCAGCCCGGCGCCGAGCAGCCCGAGGCAGGACGACTCCCACAGGATGATGCGACGGATCTGTCGAGCGCTGGCCCCGATCGCGCGCAGCGTCGCCAGCTCTCGTTGGCGCTCCAGCACGGAGGTCAGCAGCGTATTCACGATCCCCAGCAGCGCGATTACGACCGCGATAAACTCCAGCGCATGGGTGACCTGGAAGGTTCGGTCGAAGATCGCCAGGATCTCTTCCTTGAGCTCCCCATTGCTGACCACAGCCAGGCGCCCGTCTGATCCGACCAGCTCACCCAGACGCTCGATGATCCGTTGTCGCACCAGCCCGGCATCGCCCTTCGGCGCCACGTAGACGGCGAACACGGTCGTCGTGTCATCCTGCCAGAGGCGGCGATAGAGGGAACGGTCCATGACCACCTTTCCTCCGTCGGTGGCATAGTCATAGAACACCCCCCTGACAGGAAACGACCGCTCGCCTGCAGGTGTCATCAATCGAAGCTGATCCCCGCGACCGAGTCCCAACGCCCTCGCCAGGACTTCCGACAGGATCACGCCCTCGGATGCAACGGTCCGCCTGAGGGTCTCAACTGAGCCGCCCTCCAGAAACAGGTACCGGCTGCGTTCTGCGTGCAGCAGCAGATCCCGCGACACGAGCGACGACAGTCTTCCTTGGATTTCCACCCGCAGTTGCCGGTACGGATCGACGGCCGCGACCCCCGGAATCGAAACCAGGGTCTCGGTCCAGGATAAGGGCAATCGCTTCGCCAGCATTCCGCTCTCCTCTCCCTGCAGCCAGGAGGAAGAGGCCACGACTAAATCTGCCATGACGGTTTGATTGATCCAGACCTCGACCGTGCGGCGGAAGCTCTGGATCATGATCCCGACCCCCACCATGATCGCAATCCCGGCCATCAACGCCGAAATGGTGACGGCGCTCCGTCCCGGAGCCCGCGTGACCTGTCCGGCCGCCACTCGACTGATCGCGCCGGCTCCCCGCCACCCCCTCGCCGCTCCCGCCGCGCTTTCCATCCTCCTGGAGACGAGACGGTCCAAGAACAGAATCAGCAGCGGAGACAGGCACGAGAGGCTCACGAGCAAGAAAAAGGCGGAGGCGTATCCGAAGAGCGGAAGCCCATGAACCGGCCCGGGCAGGGCGAGCAGGGCGGCCAGGATCAATCCTCCGCCGCCCGTCCAAGCCAGCAACGGCGTTCTGAGTTCTTGCATCATTTCATATTCGCCCGGAGCAAGGGCTCGAGCCGGCGCTGTCCGGCTCGCCTCCAGGCTGGGCACGAAGGCCCCAAGGATCGAGACCGTGATGCCCACTAGGGCTCCTTGCAGCAGACTGCTCGTCGGCAGGGACAGCCAGGACCCGGCCAGCGTCTCGACCGGGACGTAGAGTTCCGACACGGTCCGACTCAAGAGCGAGACGAGCCCTCTGGCCAGGAACCAGCCGAACCAGCTTCCCACGAGGCCGCCGACGAGCCCCATCATCGCCGCTTCTCCTATGAACAGGGTACAGACCTGCCCGCGCCCCATGCCTAAGGCGCGGAGAATCCCGATCTCCCGACGCCGCTTCACGACCGCAAAGGCCACGGTGTTGTAGACCAGGAGCAGGCCCACCAACAATCCCACCGCGCTCAAGGTCACGAGGTTGAGCTGGAACGCCTTCACCATCCGCTCCACCTGCTCATTCCGTCGAGCCGGGCGGCTGACGGTTACGGCTGGAGGCAGCAGAGCCTGCAGCTCTTCCGCGACCGCCCCGACGGGCCTGGTTGGTTCGGTCACCAGGTCGATGCGATCCAGTCGCCCGACCAGTCCGAACAGGGCCTGGGCTGCGGCGATATCCATGACCGCCATGCTCTCCCAAGCCGAGGGGACGCCGGTCTGAGTCTCCACGATTCCCTGGACAGTGACCGAGTAGCGGGCCGGCCCGACGAACAGGTCCAGCTTGCTCCCTACCTCGAGGCTCCAGTCGGAAGCCAAGCGCCTGCCCACAAAGATCGCGTCAGGTGCAAGCAGCGAATCGAATGGAGGCTCAGGCTCGGACCCGCCGGTCACGCGAACCCCCTTGATGTCGGCCGCCTCCAGCAGGTCAAGCCCCACCACAATGAGAGGCTGGCCCCGGTGGGGCCCTGAAGCCACAGTGGCTCCCTGCTGGATCACCGGAGAGGCGGCAAGCACAGCGGGATGCCGCCTGAGCTGAGCGATCACCAGCTCATCCAAACCCAGCTCGCCGCCGGCCACCTGGAGCGTGGCGCGCCCCGCCACCGCCAGGATGGTCTGCTCGAACGACTTCAACACCTCCACGTTCGCCGCCTGGATCGCGATGGAGACCGCGACGCCCAAGGCAATCCCGCAAATCGTAATCGCCGTGCGGACGGGCCGCTCCAGAAGCTGGCGACTGCCCACGAGGCAAATGGCCTTTATTATCATCTGGGCTCCCCAAAAGTTCTGATTCGGTATTTACAGTCCATGGAGATTCTGTTAAGCTGATTTCCACCACGAGGCGGAGACTCACCAGAAGGAAAGGCAGGCTGGACCATGGCGAGAACCAGGATTAAGAAGAGCAGGTCGAAAAGCCGTTCGACAAGAAAAGGCACGACGCAGGCCCTGACGCCGCGGCAAAAAACCATCCTTCGTCTCGTGTCGCAAGGGCTGACGAATCGTGAAATCGCCGGACATTTGGGCATCAGCGTCCGGACGGTCGAGGTGCATCGGTTCAATCTAATGCGACGCCTGCGGGTGCGCAACGTGGCGCAACTGCTCCGGCAAGCCCTCCTGTTGCGTCTCCTGCCCAGGAGCTTTGGATCGAGATAACTGCCCTCACAGTTCTTTCAGCTTGCCCCGACAAGCAGCCGGAGAGTCATAGCCTTTCCTGGCCAGCACGGAGGCCAATTCCCGTTCCAGCCGTTCAAACACCCCCAGGTCTTCCTCCACCAGAACAGTGCCGACCTGCACGGCCGAGGCACCGCAGAGGAGGTGCTCGAACGCATCTACGCCGCTGATCACCCCGCCGGTCCCGATGATCGGGAGTCGCCCCGCGAACAGCTTCCAGAAGGCGCGCACGTTGGCTAGCGCGACCGGCTTGATCAGCGTCCCTCCCAGCCCCCCAAACCCTCCCTTGGGCTTGATCACGACCGCCTCCCTTTCCGGGTCAACCACCAGGCCGTTCCCCACCGAGTTGATGAGGGACAAAAAGTCCACCCCGACCCGTTCCAACACGCGCACCATCGCCTCCTGGTGAGCCGGATCGAAATAGGGAGGCAGCTTGACACCCATCGGGACGGACACGACCTTTCGCACCCGCTTGAGCAGCCGCTCCGAAGCCTCCGCGTCATACCCGATTTGAGGCTCTCCCGGAATGTTGGGACAGGAGAGATTGACTTCGATCAAGTCCGGCCGGCACTCGTTGATCGTGGCGGCAATGGTGACGAAATCCTCTTCGCCGAACCCTGCGACGCTGGCAATGACGGGTTTCTGGAACCGCTTGAGGTCGGGAATGATCTGCGCGTAGGCGCGATAGCCCAGGTTCGGCAACCCCATCGAGTTGATGGACCCGGAGGGGAATCCATAGTACCGCGGCTCGGGATTGCCCTGGCGGGGCTCCAGCGTCATCGACTTGGTGACGATCGCGCCGGATTGGGAACGGCCAAGGGCTTCCAACTCCTCCCGCGTCACGCAACGCGCGCCGGCGGCGTTCATGAAGCAACTGGGGAAACGGACGCCGGCGATGGTGATGGACAAATTCATAGTTGTCAGTTGTCAGTTCTCAGTTTTGAGTTCCGAGGACTCGCCGCTCAACACTCACAATTCAAAACTGTAACCGGCCGTCTTTCATCAGCAGCACGCGATCGGCCTGCTGCGCGGCTTCCTGGCTGTGGGTCGCCAAGAGGACGGTCTGCCCCAATCGCTGCGGCAAGGATCGCAAGAGCGCGATGATCTCCGTCCCGCTTTGAGAATCCAAATTTCCGGTCGGCTCGTCGGCCAGGATTAACTGCGGGCTGGACGCCAGCGCACGGGCAATCGCCACCCGCTGCTGCTCGCCGCCCGAGAGCTCGCTCGGCCTGTGCACGTCTCGATGGCGCATGCCGACCGCCTCCAGACATTCCGCCACGCGCGCGCGCATGGCCCTCCCCGCCTTCCCGCTGAGCAAAAGCGGCAAGGCGACATTCTCTCCCGCCGTGAGCCCCGGCAGGAGGTGGAAAGCCTGAAAGACCATGCCGATGACTTCACGGCGCAGCGTCGTCCAGTCCGCATCGGAGAAGTCGAGGGTGGACCGGCCATTGAGGAAGATGGTGCCGGCGGTGGGAGTATCAAGCCCGGCAACCAGATTGAGGAGCGTGCTCTTCCCGCACCCGCTGGGCCCCATCAACGCGCAAAACTCGCCCTTCGACACATCCATGCAGATGTCCCGGAGCGCGGGCACGAGGGCCTGTCCCCGCTGATACTCCTTATAGACATGGTCGAGCTTGACCACACACTACCCAACCCAATGCTGACCCATCGACAGTGCTCAGGGTCATGGTGAGCGAGTCGAACCATGAATGCGGAACGATGAACGATTCAGTTTTGAGCTGTAATTGTTGAGTTCTCGTTGTGAGAACTCAACTCAAAATTCAACACTTAAAATTTAGCGTTCATCATTCAGCGCTCGCGACGTGTGCGCCCCCTCCTATACCACACCCTGCCGCCGCCCCACAACGTTGACATCGCCCACGGAATTCCTTACAGGATAAAGAATCAGCCAGCCCTCTGCTGAAACGTCGCGAGGCACTATGCCCAGCCCGGCTGCGATCATCCGGCAGCTCCTGCACGTGATCTTGCCGGTTGAGTGCGAGACCTGCAGCGCGAGCTTGACCGACGACCCAGTCCCTTTTTTCTGCCGGCAGTGCTGGAGCGGCATCAAGCCGCTGGCCGGCCCCGCCTGTCCCCGCTGCGGGCGTCCCTTTGCGTCCGCGGTGACGCTCGCCTACAGTCCCGGTCACCTGTGCCGGGCGTGCCGTCTGCGCCGGCCGGCCTACACCAGCGCCTGGTCGCTTTACCCTTACGAGCCACCCTTGCAGGATGCCATCCGACTCTTCAAGTATCACGGGAAGGTGGGACTGGCCGACGCCTTGGGAGACCTCATGTGGGCAGCCCTTAGACAGCCGCCGGATGTGGACCTCGTCATGCCGGTCCCCCTCCATCCGTCCCGGCTGAGGGAGCGCGAGTTCAACCAGTCGCTTCTGCTGGCAGATCGCTTAAACCGCCGGCTCCGCCTACCGCTCTCCCATACCAACCTGGTCCGCCTGCGCCGGACGGAGCCGCAAACGGAGCTCACCAGGGCCGAGCGGCTCAAGAACCTGCGCAAGACCTTTGCCGTCCTTCGACCAAGCGAGGTGGCGGACAAACGAGTCTTGCTTGTGGACGATGTCATGACAACGGGCACGACCGTCAACGAATGTGCCAAGGCCTTGCGCAAAGCGGGGGCTGCCGATGTCTATGTCGGCACCCTGGCATGCACGATCTGAAGAAAGGAGCCTATGGCGAATAGCGTATGGCATGATAAGAGAAGAGCTAATGGCTTATAGCTTATGGCAAGACCGGATTCTGACTATATGCTATACGCCATATGCTCTTTATCTTATCTGACCATAGGCCATAAGCTATTAGCTCTTGGAGCTTGACTGATGCCGATCTACGAATACCGCTGCAAGGAGTGCGGGAAACGGAGCAGCCTGCTGGTGCTGAGCATCAACAACCCTCCGCCTCTGGCCTGCAAGCACTGCCGAAGCGCCAAGTTGGAGCGGGTCATGTCCCGGTTTGCCGCTCCCAAATCGGAAGAGGCGCGCCTGGAGTCACTGGCGGACCCCAGCAAGTTCGGCGACCTGGACGAAAACGATCCCAAGAGCATGGCGCAATTCATGAAAAAGATGGGACGAGAGATGGGCGAAGACCTTGGCGATGATTTCGGCGAAACGCTGGAGGGCGCCGGCGACGACCTCGGGCAGGACACGGCGGAATCGACCGCTACTGACATAGATTGACATGCACAGACATACGAGTTTCCTTGACATTATTCCGGTTTCTTCCTAGACTGGCCATCGAATAGACAGCACTTCTTTCTCAAGGGACGCACGTGTTCGACCATGCCGCTGTCATCTCAGTCGGTATCGAAGGTCAAGGACGAACTGCTCACGGCGGAGGAGACCTGCCGGTATCTCAAGATTGCGCAGCGAACCCTCTACCGGTATATCCAGGATCGCAGCATGCCGGCCTTTAAGCTGGGGAAGGAATGGCGGTTCGTGCGGTCTGATTTAGAGCAGTGGCTCCGCCAGCGGGCAGCCGTAGGGCCACGACGACGCTCTGAGTGAAGATAATGACACGGGCGGCAAAAAACTCTCCGCTCACATTTGATCGAAGTGAGCGGTTCAAGCGAAGTTTGATCAATATTTCACTGGAGGCAAAGTAACTATCCGCCGCGATATGATCGAACGCGGCGGCTCTAGCAAGCTTGGTATGGAGGCGCATCATGTTCGCCGGTTCCTATCCGTGCAAATTGGATGAGAAGGGCCGCTTCATCGTGCCGTCCCCCATGAGGGAACGGCTGGAGGCCGAAGGCAACGGCGTCGTCTTCATCAAGGGGCCGGAGCAGTCGCTCTGGGTCTATTCCACGGTCGAGTGGGAAAAGGTCCTGGAAAGCGCCCGGGCGAAGCTGGACGAAGATCAGAGCCGGCTGTTCATGCACACGGTCGTCTCCGAGGCCGGCACCTCCGATGTGGACAAGGCGGGACGGGTCCTGATTCCGGGGCGCCTCCGCAAGATGGTGCCGGTAGAGGAAGATTTGGAAATCGTGCTGGTGGGCCTCTTCAACCACCTGGAGATCTGGAACCCCTCCGAGTGGCGCCGGTACCTGAGCCGCAACGAAGAAAAAAGCGAACAGGCTTTGAGCAAAATCTCCAACCTTCTCTCACATAGGTAAGGTGCCGCGTCCTCATCGCAGAGCCACGTCCCGCCTCAAGCCGGTTTCCCTTCGCCTCACGTCCTACCGCTCGACTCAAGCTTCCCCGGCAGCGGCCAGTCCGTCAGCCACCGGACCCAGTCAGCTATCCACAAGAACTGTCCAGTCGGTACACCGCGCGTCTCGACCGCGGCCTCGTCTCGTCCAACCGGCTCAACTGGGAACGTTCGCACCAGCCTCTCTCTCGCCTGACCGGCTGGCCCTGACCTTGCCGGTCCCGCCCAGCATCAACCACCAGTATGCCACGGTCAACGGGCGGCGCGTGCTCTCCGCCGTCGGGCGAGGCTACAAAGCGCTGGTGGCCCAGCAGACCCTGGTGGCTATTGCCCGGTCGCCCTACCGAACGAGGCTCCTCCAGACCCTGCGCGCCAGCTCTCTGGCCCTGACCATCAGCTTTCACTTCACCTCGCCGCTGCGCCGCGACGTGGACGGAGGCCTCAAGATCGCCCAGGACGCACTCTGCGAAGCGCTCGGCCTCAACGACAACCGGATCGTGGAGATTCACCTCTTCAAGGAACAAGACTCCGCCAATCCCCGCATCGATGTGTTGCTCTGTCCTTGTCTGTAGAGCCTCCTCCGAACCACCTTTTCTCCTTGCGAAGTCGGAAAGACCTAAGCCATTCACCCGCCTTGCACTCTAGCCTTTGATGTGGGCGGGGCTTACAATTTTTCTCTCTAATTTTTCGATGTTACTCGTATCTGAGGGCTTCGATCGGATTAAGCCGGGAGGCCTTATTGGCGGGATAGAGGCCGAAGAAGAGTCCCACGGCCAGGGAGAAGAGAAAGGCGATCAGGATGGATTCGGCCGAGATGATCGTCGGCCAGCCGGCCAGCATCGTGGTCGCGCGGGCGCCCACGACGCCGAATAGGATCCCCACGATCCCACCGACCAGGCTCAGGGTCATGGCCTCGATCAGGAACTGCGCCAGGATATGGCGCCGCTTGGCCCCCACCGCCATCCGCACGCCGATCTCGCGGGTCCGCTCGGTGACCGAGACCAGCAGGATATTCATGATCCCGATGCCTCCGACCAGCAGCGAGATCGAGGCCACGGCGAACATCATGAGCGTGAGGGTATGGCTAGTCCCTTCCTGTACCTTCCCGATGTCCACCTGGGTACGGATCGTGAAGTCGTCCGGCTGGTCCGGCTGGAGACGGTGTCGGGCCCGCAGCACATCGCGGATGGCCTCCACCGCGGCCGGCAGGTCTTCCGGATGATCGGTGGACGCGAACAGGGCGCCCACTGAGCCCAGGAACTGCGTGCCCAAGACTTTCCGCTCCGCCGTCGTGAAGGGGATAAACACGATGTCGTCCTGGTCCGATCCCTGCGCCGATTGTCCCTTGGGTGCCAGGACCCCGACGACCTTGAACGGCACGTTCTTGATCCGGATCGCGGAACCGACCGGCTCCTCTCCCAGCTCGAACAGGTTCTCGACCACCGTCTGTCCGATCAGCGCCACGCGGGCCCCAGCGTCCATGTCCACTTGGGTGATCGGCCCCCCGCTGCTGTAGGACCAGTCCCGGATCGTCAGATAGCCGGGAGAGATCCCATTCACCGGCACGTTCCAGTTCTTGTTGCCCGCCACGACCTGCATCACATCCCGCTTCGACCAGGCCGTCTCGCTGAGTAAGGGAATCTTCTTCTTGAAATCGAGGGCGTCGGCCATGGTCAAGGTCACGGCGCTCCCCTGCGCGCCCCGCACCCCGCCGACGGTGGTGGCGCCCGGCAGGACGATGATCACGTTGGTCCCCATGCTGGCCACCTGGGCTCGCACCGCCGCCTTGGCTCCCTCCCCGATACTGACCATCGCGATCACCGCCCCCACGCCGATGATGATACCCAGCATCGTGAGGCCGGCCCTCAGCCGGTTCCGGCTCAAGATGCGGAAGGCGGTCATGATCGTTAGCAGGAGAAAGGCGCCCATAATCATCCGTGAGGCGTGAGGGGTAAGGCGTGAGGAGTGCCTGAACGGTCGCTCACGACCTGCCCGTCCTTGACCAGGATCTGCCGCAAGGCATAGGCCGCGATGTCCTTCTCGTGCGTGACCAGGATCACGGTGATGCCGTCCTCTTGATTCAGCCGCTCCAGAGTCTTCATGATCTCCCGGCTGGACTCGGTATCCAAATTCCCGGTCGGCTCGTCGGCCAGCAGAATCGACGGAGCGGACACGAGGGCCCGCGCAATCGCCACCCGCTGTTGTTGCCCGCCGGACAACTGGGCCGGATAATGCTGTTCCCGGCCGGAGAGCCCGACTCGCGCAAGCGCCGAGGCGGCCCGTGCCCGCTGCTCGCGCAGCGACAGCCCCCTGTAAAACAGCGGGAGCTGGGCGTTCTCCAAGGCGCTGGTTCGGGGGATCAAGTTGAAATTCTGGAAGACGAACCCGATCTTCCGGTTCCGGATCTCCGCCAGCTCATCCTGACCGGCGCGCGCCACATCCAGCCCGTCCAGCCAGTAACCGCCTTTGGTCGGCAGATCCAGGCAGCCCACGATGTTCATCAGCGTGGATTTCCCGGAGCCGGACGCGCCCATGACCGCGACGAACTCTCCGCGCGTGATGTCCAGGCTCACGCCTCGCAGAGCCTGCACCTCCACGTCACCCAGCCGATAGATTTTCCAGATGTCTTGGCAGGAGATGAGCATACAGCTATCAGCCCTTCTTGATCCGAGACGCGGAGAAGGGGTGATTGGGGGACGCGGGGACCTCAGATTCGCCCCGTCGCCCCTTCTCCGTGTCGCCGTGTCACTCGGTGGGAAAAGGAAAGCTGACGGCTGAGAGCTGACCCCACACAGCTCACAGGCCCCGGTCGCGCGGGCTTGGGCGCCGCTGCCCTGAGCCGAACCCCGGCGGCAGCGCGTCCTGTTTCCCGGCTCCCCTGGGCGTGTCGATGCCGATGATGACCGCGTCGCCTTCTTTCAGCTCTCCGCCGAGCAGCTCGGTGAAGTTGCCGTCCGAGATGCCGACCTGAACCGGCACCGGCTCCGGGTCGCCCGAAGACCCAAGTATCCACACGCTCCTGGACCCGATAGGCTGGCCGGCGCTTGTGTCCCCAAGGCGCGCGACTTTTCCCTCGGCGCCACTTCCACCGGAGACGGAGGTCCGGCTGTCCGACCGCCCCGGCCCTTCGCCCTTCGACAAGCTCAGGGGGCTCAGGGCAGGTTTCGGCGGGGTGAAGCGGAGCGCTGCATTCGGCACCTTGACCACTTGGTCCTTCCGGGCCACGATGATCGAGACGTTGGCGGTCATGCCGGGCTTGAGCCGCAAGTCACGGTTGTTCACGCCGACCACGACGTTGTAGGTCACGACATTCTGCACGCTGATGGGGGCGTTTCTCACCTGCCGGACCTGCCCTTGAAAGCGCTCCCCCGGATAGGCGTCCACCGTAAAGCTCGCCTCCTTGCCTTCGGTGATGCCGCCGATGTCGGATTCGCTGACGTTGGTGTCGACCTGCATCTGTGTCAGATCAAGCGCGATCAGAAAAAGGTTGGGGGTCGCGAAACTGGCCGCGACGGTCTGGCCGACTTCCACGTTGCGGGCGATGACGATCCCGTTCACAGGGGACCGAATCACCGTATATTTCAGGTCCAGTTCGGCGGCGCTGAGCGTGGCTTCGGCTTGCTTCACCTGCGCGTCGGTCACCTCCAACTGCGCCTGGGCGCCCTGGTAGGCGGTCACCGCCACATCCACATCATTTTGGGACACGAACTGCCGGTCCACGAGCGCCTTGAGCCGATCCAGCTCGCGCTTCCGCTGCGCCAGGTCCGCCCGGGCCTTGGCCGCATTGGCCTTTGTGATCTCAAGGTTGGCCGCGGCCTGATCGCGACGGGCTTTGAACGGCGCCGAGTCGATCCGGGCCACCACCTCGCCGGCCTTGACGTTCGTATTGAAATCCGCGTGGAGGCTCTGGATCATGCCCGACACCTGGCTGCCGACCTGTACCGACACGACCGGATTGATCGTGCCGGTCGCAGCGACCATCGAGACGACGGGGCCCCGCTCAAGCGGAGCGGTCCGGTACCGGACGGGAACCTTCCGCTCTCCGCTGAAAAACACGTAGCCGCCGATCGCCAGCCCGACCGTCAGCACACCGATGATCCAGATGGCTTTACGCATACATGAACAACGAGGGAATTTCCGGCAATAGACGCTGGCTCATTCTACGGGGTTTTCATCCGATCAGCAAGGAGCCGTGCGGGAACAGGCCTCTGGAAACGGCACAGGCCATCCGCCGAGAAGCGGATGGCCTGTGCCGATCGAGCAGCGTCTGCCTGTGCGGTTGCTGTGAACGTTTACAACGTCACGGTGCCAGGGTGATCCGGTCTTTGATCACGTCATACGTCGCCTGGGGCAGAACGTTCTTGGCCACTAACTCGCCCCGGACTTTGTAGGGCCGGTTCGCCACCACCCGCTCCGCCACCTCTTTGGTGAGACCCAGGAACAGCACCATGTCATTGGCCGAGGCCTTATTGACGTTGACGGGGGCCAAGCCGCCCTGCTGGCCGGGCGGCACGGGAGCCACGCTCGGTTGCGGGGGCGATCCCTTGGGCCCGGGAGTCGTCTGCACCGGCGACGGAGGCACAGGGGGACTGGGTGGAACTGGCTGAGCGGGCGGCGCGCTGACAGGCTGTCGTTCCTTCAGTTCTTTCTGGTAGCGGGCCACAGACGCCTTCAGGGTTTCGTTGCGCTGCTTGGCACCCTCAATTTCCTGCCGCAGATTCCTCTGCTGAGCGGTCAGGTCCTTGATTTTTAGTTCCTGTTCCTTGATACGCCCTTCGATGCTGGCTCGTTCCCGGTCCCGACTGTCTTTCAGCCGTTGCAGCTCGGCTTGTGCCAGCTCTGCATCGGCCGTCAGCCTTCCGCTGGACTCCTTGAGGCTTTTCACCTGCTGTTCCAGGGCACTCTTCTGCGCCTGCGTCCGTTCCAGCTCGGCCTGGGCGTTCTGCGTCTCCTGCACCGCCATGTTGTACTTACTCTGCGACACCATGCATCCGCCGGTCGCCGTTGCCACCGCAAGAACCAAGCCAAGCATTGCCGACCTGCTCATTCCACCCTCCATACCAACCTTCGGTTGAGCCGCCCGCTTCGATCACATGCGGGCGGAGAGGTCTTTTGCCGCCAGTGTTCTTGCCCCATCACATGCAAGCGGAGAGTTAGCCTGCCCCTCGCGAGCGTTGTTTCGTGCTTCTCTCCAGCCTCCTGACATGCCGCACAAATTCATCGTTATCACCTATTCTCTAGCTTGGGAGCTTGTGATGATGTGTAGTCGATCAGGCCGGTTTTGTCAATAGCGCTCCATGATAGTTCTCGATGTGTCGCCTGCTTGAAAACCCGCGTATTGCGTCTGGCCATAAGGTCATGGCCGGTCTTGACTCTGCCTCCCGACTAATGTGATGATGCCGCCTGCTCTTTGCCTTGGGCTTGTTCCCCTGTACAACTGGGATGGCGTTGGATGGAGTTTGGACCTGGACTTGCGGCACTGCTGGGAGCCGTGGAGGGGCTCACCGAATTCCTGCCTGTGTCCTCCACCGGGCACTTGATCCTAGTCGGCCATTGGCTCGGGTTCACCGGCGGCGTCGCCGTGAGCGTGGAAATCTCCATCCAGCTCGGATCGATCCTGGCGATCATTGCCTATGAACGGAAGCGGATCGCCTCGATCCTCAGCCAAGCTAAGGTCGAACGAGCCTCCTTCCTGCGGTTGATCCGGGGCTCCAGTAAAGCCAGCGACCTGTCCATGAAGCAAGATTGGTCCTATATCCTCTACCGTTCATCAGGCGACCAGCCCCACCTGTGGTTTCTGCTGGGGCTCAGCCTCGCTTTCATACCGGCAGCCGTCATCGGATTGCTGGCCCGGCCCTGGATCGAGGCGTACCTCTTTAATCCGGTCTCCGTCGCCATCATGCTGATCACGGGCGGGTTGGTTATTCTGGTGGTCGAAGCCAGGCCCCGCAAACCCACCATCACGGAGTTAGACCACGTGAATTTCATGACGGCGATCTTAGTCGGGCTCGCGCAATGCTTCTCGTTGATCCCCGGCGTCTCCCGGTCCGGCGCAACGATCGTGGGCGGGCTGCTGGTCGGCATGGAACGTCGGGTGGCAACCGAATACTCGTTCTTCCTGGCCCTCCCCACCATGATCGCCGCCACGACCTACAAGATGTATAAATCACAAGACTTGCTGACAAGCGCGGATGTCTTCGCGCTGGCGATCGGCCTGGTCGTCGCGTTCTTTGTTGCCTGGGCCGTCATCGCTGCCTTCCTGGCCTTCCTCAAGCAGCATACCCTTCGCACCTTTGCCTACTATCGAGTGGTCCTGGGAGCCGTGATCCTGATGGTCTTTGGATAACCGCAGCCGGCGTCACAACCGACCAAAGAGGATCATGGCCGAGCAGCAGTCCGACACCGTGAAAATCTTCGACACCTGGGTCAAGGGAAAAGGGAGCACGCTGCACTTTGACGTGATGACGACGGATGAAACCACAGCGCTCAAGCTTGCCAAGGCCTACCTGACTACTATCGGCGAAGCGGACGCCACGATCACGAGCCGCGAGTGCCGGTTCTGCCACAACGAACCGCTGGTCTTCTTTTCGGCCGAACAGCAGAAGCAGTTCAAGGAGCAGGGCGGGTTCATCCTGCCGTTGCCGGCCTGAACGAATCCGCAAAGAGCGTTATTCATGAAGCGAAGGAACCGGACCGGCTTCCTTTTTCTCGAATGCGAAGTGGACGATGAGGAAGCAGACGCCGACGCTGATGGCCGCGTCCGCCACGTTGAAGGCGGGCCAGTGGTAGATGTCGACGTAAAAATCCAGGAAGTCGATGACCTCTCCATACCGCAATCGATCCAGCAGGTTGCCGACGGCCCCCCCTAGAATGGCTGCGATGCTGAGCTGCCCCACCAAATCATCCTGACGTAGACGAGAAAAAATCGTCCCCAAGAGCACGAGGGCGAAGAGCGAGGTGAAGCCGAAGAACAGCAGGCGGAACCCGTTGCTGCTTGACGCGAGGATGCCGAAGGCCGCGCCGGGATTCCGGATATAGGTGAGGCTGAAGAAGCTCGGGATTACCGGAATCGATTCATGCAGGCGCATCGTCTGCATGATGTGGGCCTTGCTGACCTGGTCCAGGATAATCGTCCCCAGGCTGACCAGCGCCAGAATGACATGCCGCGTCGCCCCGTTCTTCACCGGACGGCCTCGACGCATCGATCGCACAGGGTCGGATGCTCGGGGAATGTGCCGACCGCAGATCGATAGTTCCAGCAGCGTTCGCACTTCTTCCCGTCGGCCTTGCGCACGTCTACCTGCAAACCCTTTCCGTCCGATGACGTCAGTGAAGCCTGCGACACGATAAACAAGCTCGGCAACTCCCCCTGATAGGGCTTCAGAAACTCCAGCAGGCCTGCCTCCGTTTGGAGCACAACCTGAGCCTCCAGCGAAGAGCCGATCACCTTATCGCGCCGTTGTGCCTCCAGCGCCGCCTGCACGGTGGCCCGGACTTCCAGCAGCCGCCCCCACCGCTTCGCTAACTCCGCGTCGGTCCATCGAGGGTCCGGCTCGGGGAATGAAGCCAGGTGCACGCTCGACATCATCCCTTGTCCCCGTACACTTTCGGGGAGAAGGCGCCAGATTTCCTCGGCCGTGAAGCTCAGGACCGGCGCCATCAACTTCGTGAGCGCCACCAGCACATCGGACAAGACGGTCTGCGAGCTTCGACGCAAAGGAGAGTCCTTGCGAAAGGTGTAGAGCCGATCCTTCAGGATATCCAGGTAGACCGCACTCAGGTCCACCGAGCAGAAATTGTTCAGCGCGTGGAAGATCGCATGAAACTCAAATTCCTCATAGGCCTTCTTGACCCGGGGGATTAACTCGCCCAATCGCATGAGCGCCCAGCGGTCCAATTCGGGCAACTGCTCGAACGGCACGCGATGTAAGACCGGATCGAAGTCATACAGGTTGCTCAGCAGGAAGCGGCAGGTATTGCGGATTTTTCGGTAGGCCTCAACGAGCTGGGCCAGGATTTCCGGCGAGATACGGAGGTCTTCCCGGTAGTCCTGCGCGGCGACCCACAGGCGGAGGATCTCGGCGCCGGATTGCTTGATCACGTCCTGCGGCGCGACGACGTTGCCGGCAGATTTGGACATCTTCTTGCCGGCCCCGTCCACGACGAAACCATGTGTGAGCACAGCCTTGTAGGGGGCCTTTCCATCGGTCGTGACCCCGGCCAACAGCGCACTGTGGAACCACCCCCGGTGCTGGTCTGAGCCTTCCAAGTACAGATCAGCCTCCCATTGACGAGGCTTCAGAACCGCTGCATAACTCACTCCGGACTCGAACCAGACATCTAGAATATCCCGTTCTTTCTCAAAGGTCTTACTGCCGCACTTACAGACCGTGCCTGACGGCAACAGTTCTGCTGCAGTTTTTTGAAACCACACGTCCGTCCCCTTCTTTGCTACCACCCCTGCAACGTGCTCGACGACCTTGGGATCGGCCAGGACCGTCTTGCAGCCCGTGCAGGTGAATCCTGGGATCGGCACGCCCCAGACTCGCTGGCGAGAGAGACACCAGTCCGGACGGTTTGCAATCATCCCGTTGATGCGATCCCGCCCCCAGGAGGGAATCCACTTCACCCGCTCAATTTCGCTGAGTGCCTGAAGGCGCAGCTCGTTCTTCTCCATCGAGACGAACCACTGCTCGGTCGCCCGAAAAATGACCGGCTGCTTGCACCGCCAGCAGTGGGGATAGGAGTGTGGGATGCTTAAATCATTCCGATTGAGGAGCAGGCCCTTCTCTCTTAGCCGCTGAATGATCTTCGGGTTGGCTTTGAAAACCTGTTCGCCGGCGAATTCTTTCACAGCCTCGGTGAACCGACCCACATCGTCAACCGGCGCAAAAACCTCGAGAGGCCGAGCAAGAACCTGCGAATGGGACGGCGAGTTGTATTGGATGGCTAATTGATAGTCTTCCTGTCCATGTCCAGGGGCGATGTGAACGCAGCCTGTGCCCTGATCCAGCGTTACAAAGTCTCCATTAACAATAGACGACAGGCCTTCTGAGAGCGGGCGCTGGCAATCGAGCCCTTCAAAACCTTCCCCTCCCTTCTTGCTGCCAAGCACCTGGTAGTCGCCTAGCCCGCAGGTCTTGGTAACAGCGTCCACGAGCTTTTGGGCGATCACAAGGACTTCGTCGCCGACCTGTACAAACGCATAATCGAAGTCTGGATGGAGGCAGACAGCCTGATTCGCGGGAAGCGTCCATGGCGTTGTGGTCCAAATCACAATAGACACCTGCCTGATATCCGCCGGAAACTTGAAGCCAAACCAGCCTGCAGCTTTCGGCGGCGGAGGCAAGTTTTTGACAGGAAACTTCACATAGATCGAGGGCGAGGTATGGTCTTCATACTCCACTTCCGCTTCGGCCAGTGCGGTCTGGTCCACGGTACACCAGAGGACCGGCTTCAGCCCCTTGTAGACCCCGCCCTTCGCAACGAATTTACCGAACTCGCGCAGGATCGTGGCTTCATAGGCCGGGTCCATCGTGAGGTACGGATGGTCCCAGTCCCCCAGCACGCCCAGGCGCTTGAATTCGTCGCGCTGGATCTTGAAATACTTCTCCGCATAGTCTCGGCAGAGCTTGCGGATCGCAAGGGCATCTAAGCCCTTCTTTTTGTCGCCCAATTCCTTCAGGACCTGATGCTCGATCGGAAGCCCGTGACAGTCCCAGCCCGGCACGTAGGGCACCCGATAGCCGGCCATCGTCTTGGATTTGATGATGATGTCCTTGAGGATCTTATTCAGCGCGTGGCCGATGTGGATGCGGCCGTTGGCGTAGGGTGGGCCGTCGTGCAGAACATACAGGGGACGGTCTTTCCCTGCTTCCTGGATGCGCTCATAGAGGCGCTCCTGCTCCCACCAGGCAAGCAGCTCCGGCTCCCGCTGCGGCAGGTTCGCCTTCATCGGGAAATCGGTGCGGGGGAGGTTCAGCGTCGCCTTATAATCCATCGCGCCTCGTAAGGCGTAAGGGGTTAGGCGTGAGGGGACACACATCACTCCCCTTACGTTTCACGCCTCACGTTTCACGTCTGGGTTAACTTACCGCCATCATGCGGTCCAGTGCGATTTTGGCCCAGGCCTTTTCATCGTCCGGCACGACGATGTGGTTGACGACGTGTCCGTCGGCCAGGTTTTCCATCGCCCAGCAAAGGTGGGGGGCATCAATCCGGAACATGGTCGCACATTGGCAGACCGTGGAAGAAAGGAAGAAGACCCGCTTGTCAGCCTGCTCACGCTTGAGCCGGTTGACCAGGTTCAGCTCCGTGCCGACCGCCCAAGCCGTACCGGCTGAAGCCGAACTTACCGTCCTGATGATGAATTCCGTGGAGCCGACGAGGTCCGCCCGATTCACCACCTCCTCGTGACATTCCGGATGGACAATGACCTTAACGCCGGGATACTTTTTCCGGAAGTAGTCCACGTGCGCCGGCTGGAACATCTGGTGCACGCTGCAGTGGCCTTTCCAGAGGATCAGCCTCGCCTTCCGGACCGCTTCAGTGCTGTTGCCGCCGTTGGGCAGGAAGGGGTCCCAGACGATCATCGCGTCGCGCGGCAATCCCATCTTGTTCGCCGTATTGCGCCCCAGGTGCTCATCGGGGAAAAACAGGATTTTCTCGCGCCGCGCCCAGGCCCAGTCCATCACCGCCCTGGCGTTGGAGGAGGTGCAGGTGATACCGCCGTGCTCCCCGCAAAACGCCTTGAGCACCGCCGCCGAGTTCACATAGACCACCGGCGTGACCGTCTCCTCCACGGGAATGATTCGCGCCAAGGCGTCCCAGCATTCATCCACTTGCTCGATCGCCGCCATGTCGGCCATGGAGCAGCCGGCTGCCAGGTCCGGGAGGATGACGGTCTGTTTGGACCGGCTGAGGATGTCGGCCGTTTCGGCCATGAAGTGCACGCCGCAAAAGACGATGTACGGTCGCTCGGCCCGTGCCGCCGCCAGCTTGGCCAGCAGCAACGAGTCCCCGCGGAAATCGGCATGCTCGATCACTTCATCACGTTGGTAGTTGTGGCCCAAGATGAGCACCCGGTCCCCGAGCGCCTGCTTGGCCGCCGCCGTGCGGGCGAACAGCTCTTCCGGCGTGAGCGCCTGAAAGTCGGCCACCGGACGTGGGACAGTCTCAACGGATTTCATGTTCGACCCTTCGCGGAGGAGCCTGTTTTTTTACCTGCCGAACCTCAGTCCGGCTCACCTTAAGTGGGTCATTTTACGCTAGACTATAGCGGACAATCAACGGCATCTCCCCCATCAAGACCGGAGACAGAGCCAGATCACCGGACCGGCTAGGTCGAATGGCCGGTTGACAACGAGAAAAACCGAGGTGTACGATCTCTTTCCATAGCTAGGGGAGCCCAGGAGTCTGGCGGAGGATTAGGAGTGATCCTCCGTCAGACTCCCTAGGCTGAGAGTCCGACCCAGCGGACGACCCTCAGAACCTGACCTGGATAATACCAGCGTAGGGAAGCGGCGCAGAAGCGACTCGGCAGCGAGGCAGGCCGCACCTATTCTGGTGCGGCTTTTTTGTTTGGATCAGAGTTGTCAGCCGTCAGCTTCGCCCCCACCCTCCCCTCCCCCTTCAAGGGGGAGGGTCTCGGGGAGGGGGTGCTGAGAGTTGAACGCTGAGAGCTTCTGTGAAGAAAGGACTTCGGACATGAACAACCTGCGTGCCATCTCTCACGGATCAGACGCCAAGGGCAATGGGGCGCACGGTTCCGGCAACGGAAAGGGACCGGGGGATTGCTCGAAGAAAATTTATGTGGAAGGCAGCAGACCGGGCGTGCGGGTCCCCATGAAAGCCATCAGCCTGAGCCCGACAAGGACGGCGAACGGTGGTCCTCCCTCCCCGAACCCGACTGAGACCGTCTACGACACATCGGGCCCTTACACTGATCCGGATGTTGCCATTGACCTCCGCACCGGTCTCGCTCCCCTGCGCCACGCCTGGATCATGGGCCGCTCCGATGTGGAGGAGTTGCCGCACGTCTCGTCGGCCTACGGACGGATGCGGGCAGCCGACCCCAAGCTGGCCGGTCTGCGGTTCCAGCATATCCGCAAGCCCCTCCGGGCGAAGTCCGGCACGAACGTGACGCAGATGCACTATGCCCGCCAGGGGATCGTCACGCCCGAGATGGAATTCATCGCCATCCGGGAGAACCAGACCCGCGAGCTGGCGCTGGCTTCAACCAACGGCAATGGCCAGGGGCACGGTGGTGGCGTCGCACAACATCCGGGCCAGGCCTGGGGCGCCGGCATTCCTTCCCGGATCACGCCGGAGTTCGTGCGGGACGAGGTCGCGCGCGGGCGCGCCATCATCCCGGTCAATATCAACCACCCGGAGAGCGAGCCGATGATCATCGGCCGCAACTTCCTCGTGAAGATCAACGCCAACATCGGCAACTCCGCTGTGGCTTCCTCGATCGACGAAGAAGTCGAAAAGATGGTCTGGGCGATCCGCTGGGGGGCGGACACGGTCATGGACCTGTCGACCGGCAAGAACATCCACGAGACACGCGAGTGGATTCTGCGGAACGCTCCGGTCCCGATCGGCACCGTCCCGATCTACCAGGCTCTGGAAAAGGTAGGCGGCAAGGCCGAGGACCTGACCTGGGAGATTTACCGGGACACGCTGATCGAGCAGGCGGAGCAGGGTGTGGATTATTTCACGATCCACGCCGGCGTCCGGCTCCAGTATGTCCCGCTGACGGCCGGGCGGATGACGGGCATTGTCTCACGTGGCGGCTCGATCCACGCCAAGTGGTGCCTGGCGCACCATCGGGAGAATTTCGCCTACACCCACTTTGAAGAGATCTGCGAGATTATGAAGGCCTACGACGTCTCCTTCAGTCTGGGGGACGGACTGCGACCCGGTTCCATCGCCGACGCGAACGATGCAGCCCAGTTCGCCGAGCTCGACACGCTCGGCGAGCTGACGAAGATCGCCTGGCGGCACGATGTGCAGGTCATGATCGAAGGACCCGGCCACGTGCCAATGCATTTGATCAAGGTGAACATGGACAAGCAGCTTGCGGCCTGCCACGAGGCGCCCTTCTATACCCTGGGGCCGCTGACGACGGACATCGCTCCGGGCTACGACCACATCACCTCGGGCATCGGCGCCGCCATGATCGGCTGGTACGGCTGCGCGATGCTGTGCTACGTCACGCCCAAGGAGCATCTGGGCCTGCCCACCAAGGAGGACGTCAAGACCGGCGTGATCACGTACAAGATCGCGGCCCATGCGGCGGACTTGGCGAAGGGACATCCGGGCGCGCAGGCGCGAGACAACGCCCTGTCCAATGCCCGGTTTGAGTTCCGGTGGGAAGACCAGTTCAACCTGTCCCTCGATCCGGACACAGCCCGGGCCTTCCACGACGCCACGCTGCCGGACCACGCGGCCAAGGTCTCGCACTTCTGCTCGATGTGCGGACCGCACTTCTGCTCGATGAAGATCACGCAGGACGTCCGGGACTATGCCGCCCAGAAACAGTTGGACGAGCAGCAGGCGCTGGAAGCCGGCATGCAGGAGAAAGCAAAAGAGTTCAAAAAGGCGGGAGCGGAGATTTATCTCTAAGTCAAGTCGTCAGTTTTCAGTTATCAGTGGTCAGTTTCAAACTGAAGGTTGACGACTGAAAACTGAGCACTCCGAGGGAGCCTACCCATGAACCGGCCCAAGCCAGCGCCCTTGCGGGAACGGGACATCACCCGACAGATCGCACGGGAACACTATAAAGAGTTCGACCAACTCATCGAGAGCGACGTGATCATTGTGGGAGCCGGTCCCTCCGGCCTCGTCTGTGCGCGGGATTTGGCAGCCAGAGGCTTCCGCACGCTGATCGTGGAGCAGGGCTTGGCGCTGGGCGGCGGGTTCTGGTCCGGCGGCTATCTGATGAACAAGGCCACGATCTGCGCGCCGGCCAACGAGATCCTCGAAGAACTCGGCGTGCCCTGCAAGCAGGTGAAGGAATGCGAGGGCATGTACATCGTGGACCCGCCGCACGCCACCGGTGCGCTGATCGCCGGCGCTTACCAAGCCGGCGCCAAAGTCCTGAACCTGACTCGCGTCGTGGACCTGATCCTTCGCGGGGATGGCAAGCTGGAAGGCGTGGTCGTCAACAATACCACCGCCGAGATGGCGGGGCACGACGTGGTCCACGTGGACCCGATCGCGCTGGAGAGCAAGGTCGTCGTGGACGCCACGGGTCATGACGCGGTGGTGGTGAACCTGCTCCACCGCCGCAACCTGTACAAGGAGGTGCCGGGCAACGGGGCCATGTGGGTGTCCCGCTCGGAGGAAGACGTGATGGAGCGGACCGGCGAGGTCTACCCCAATTGCTTCGTGGTCGGGCTGGCCGTCGCGGCGGTTTACGGCACGCCCCGCATGGGGCCCGCCTTTGGATCCATGCTGCTGTCGGGACGGTACGGAGCGGAACTCATTCGGAAGAAACTGAAGCAGGAGTAGGAGAGTCAATGGTCAACAGTCAATGGCCAATGGGAAGATCGAACGGTTGGCTCACGCCGTTCACCATTGACTAATGACCGATGACCATTGACCGTCTTGGAACGATGGACATTCAGGATTTTCTCTTCCAAGGGGAAGGCAGCGAGCAGGACAAGCGGGAGGCCTGGCATTGGTTCCAGCAGGCCTACGAGCATCAAATGAAAGGCGAGCTTGAGGAAGCCGTCACCCTTTACAAACGCTCGCTCGAGACTCATCCCACCGCCGAGGCCTACACCTTCCTCGGCTGGACCTATAGCTTCATGGGCAAGCTGGACGAAGCGATCGACGAATGTCATCGCGCCATCGCGATGGACCCTGAGTTCGGCAACCCGTACAACGACATCGGCGCCTATCTGATCGAGCAAGGCAAGTATGATGAGGCGATTCCCTGGTTCGAGCGGGCTCTGCTGGCCAAACGGTATGAGAGCCCGGCCTTCCCCCATCTGAACCTCGGCCGTGTCTACGAACGGAAGGGGCAATGGGACCACGCCCTCGAGTCCTATAAGAAAGCGTTGACGCTCAATCCGAACTATGCCCTGGCGAGGCGAGCCCTGGGGCGCCTGATCGGCATGCTCAACTAACCGTAAGGGGTGAGGGGTGAGGCGTAAGGGGACTGGACGTATTTGTACACCTTACCCCTCACGCCTAACGCCTCACGATCATCAAGCAGCTATGAAACGGTCAATAGGAACAGGGATCCGTTAGGTGGACCGCGCGGGAAAAACGGTGCTGGTCGCGGTCAGCGACATCTTCTTCTACACCAAGGTGCGCGATGCGCTGCTTCCGCGCGGCTACCAATTGGAACGGGTCCGCGCCCTGGACGAAGTCACAGCCAAGGCCGCGACGCTGCATCCAGCCGCCCTGATCCTCAACATGAACGACCTGGCATTGGACGCGTTCCAAGTCTTGGAACGGCTCAAGGCGGAGGCAGGCTTGAAGAAAATTCCAGTCCTGGCCTTCGCCAACCACGAGGAAGTGGAGACCTGGAAGCGGGCCAAGGAACTGGGGGTCTCCAAGATCGTGTCGCGCAACGAGCTCTCGGCACGGACGCGGGAACTGATCGAGGAACTCATAAAGGGCGAGAGGCCAGCGGCGAGAGGCTAGAGGGAAGCATGCCGGAGTTCCGCCGCTCGCCCCTTGCCACTCGCCTCTAGCCCATCCGGTTGATATGAAACAATCCCGTTTGCACGATCAGCATCTCAAGCAAGGAGCGGTTTTCGCCGAGGTGACCGGCTGGGACATGCCGCTCCATTACGGCGACCCGGCGGCGGAACATCAGGCGGTCCGCAGCGGCGTGGGCCTGGCCGACCTGTCGCACCGTGGGAAGCTGCGGGTCACCGGCGAAGACCGTGTCAAGTGGCTGCAAAGCGTCATCAGCAACGATATCCTTCCCCTGCGCCCAGGCCAGGGCCTGTACTCCAGTTTCCTCACCCACAAAGGCAAGATGCTGACCTATTTTCGAGTCTATACCCTAGCCGAGTCTCTGATGCTGGAGGACGTGGGGGAAATCGGCGAGACTACCCATCAGGCCCTCCGCAAGTTTCTCTTGTACGGCACCAAAGCCAAGATGGAGAACCTGGCCGAGACCTGGGGGCTCTTGCTTGTAAGCGGACCCAAGGCAGCGGAGTTGGTCCACGCGGTCTTTGGAGTGGATGTCAGTGGACTACAACCGTTGGCATTCGTTACCTCAATCATTCCCCTCACCCCAGCCCTCTCCCCCCAAGGGAGGAGAGGAGAAAGTGAGGGGGGGCACCAAGTTCTCTTCATCCGAACCGAGGAGACCGGCGAGATTGACGTGGAGATTCTGCTTCCGACTGACGGACTGACCTCAGCCTGGGAACGACTCTGGGAAATGGGAGGTCCGATGGGGTTGAGGCCCTTCGGGACTGTCGCTCGCGAATCCCTCCGGATCGAGGCGGGGCTCCCGAAGGCCGGTGCGGACCTGACCGAAGAGATCGTTCCGCCGGAAGCAAACCTCGAAGGGAAGGCCTTCAGCCTGAGCAAGGGCTGCTACCCTGGCCAAGAAGTAGTAGCCCGGATGGATACCTACGGCAGCGTAAGGCGGCATCTGGTTGGGCTGACATTAAAGGATGCCGTGATTCCTCCGAAAGGCGCGAAGCTCTTCAACGGGGACCGAGAGGTCGGTTGGGTCTCCAGCGCCGCCCACTCCCCTTCACTCGGAACTGTCATCGCGTTCGGGTTCCCGCTGCGAGATTTTTCCAGCCCGGGAACCGTCCTCGCCGTGGAAATCGAGGGACAACGATACGAAGCCTCGGTCGCTTCCCTGCCGTTCTATACAAAGACCTGAGTAGGAAGTTTTAAGTTTCGAGTTTTGAGTTGTCATGACTCAAAACTTACGACTAACAATTCGAAACTGAATGGTCACCGCTCCGGGTGGCGTGCCATCCCCACCGCTGAGGCGAAGGCCAGGAGGCTCTTCCGTTCCTCGTCGTTCAGCGCCAGCAACAGGTGGGCCTCCTCCGCGTGCATCAGGCGCAGGCTCAAGAAGGGCTCCTCCTGCCGCTTCTCGCGATTCTCCCAGACCGCGTCGATCACCTGCACCTTGTCCAGATCGCTGACCGACACGATGTCATACCGGAAATACGAATCGCCGACCACCAGGTCATAGACCACCTTCCCGCCGGTCAGCAACAGGACATTGAAGCGCCCCTGGTCCTCGTACCCTTCCGGCAGAAATTTATTGACGTGCATCAGCGCGACTTTCCGATCTCCGAGCGCCGCCTGGATATTTGTTTTGAGCGCCGAATAATCGATCTGCAAGGCCCGCTCATCGGGGCCCGTGGCGGCTGCCGCCGCCGTTTGAATCTTCTCGAACACCTCTGCCGCCGTCATCAACCCAGCCATGTTTCGTTTTCCTCCTCAATCAAAGGACTGCTTCTGCGATTTTTCAGGATGCCTGTCCGAACCGGACGCTACAGTAACCGGGACACACACGAGATTGCAATGGGTCTAATTTCGGGCCGGGAAGGTTCGGACAAAGCGGGAGGTTCCGGTCTCGTCAATGATCTCCAGGGTGAGGCTGTTCCGCAACACCGTCACCTTCCCGAAGTTCATGAACCCGGTGGCGCTGTAGAGCGTCGTGGGCCGCAAGGCGGCATCCGGCAGCGCCAGCTTGCCTGGATTGGCGGCGAGGGGCCCGCAGATGAATTCATGGAAGTCCGCCTGGCCGTCTCCGTCCGGATCATAGGCATTGACCTGGGCGAAGTGAACATCCGTCACCAACCAGACCACGTTACGGATCTTGCGTGCCAACAGTTCGTTGACGATCAGGCGCAACTCAGTCTGGAAGCCGGTGCCGTCCACTCCCGGCGCCCAACTGTCATTGCCCGGCACCAGCTTGCTCCCGGCCTTCGGGACAGCGAGCGGAACGACCGTCGCAATGATCTTCCACGTAGCGGTCGAGCGGGCCAACCCCTCCAGGAGCCAGTCACGCTGGGCCTTCCCCAACATAGTCTTGCGCTCTCCGTCCGGCTCGGCGTTTGCGCTGCGGTATTGTCTGGCATCCAGGATAAACAGCTCCAGATCGGCGCCCCGGCGGAAGCTCCGGTAGAGACGATGGGGGTCCTCCGACGGCGTCCCAATGGGCCAGTACTCCATGAACGCCTGGCGCCCGACCGGCATCAGCGGCTCATGCGGACCGGAGAAGTTGTTCCGCACCTCATGGTCATCCCAGGTGGCATAGACCGGCACGGACGTCAGGAGACGCCGCAATGCCGGATCTTCCCGTTGATAGCGATGCTTTGCCCGGTAGCCATCCAGATTGGCAGCCAGGAAGTCGCTGCCCGGCACATTTGGCGGCGAGGGACAACGGTCATCCCCATAGATCGTATCGCCGAGCACAAGCACGAAGGTGGGCTCCCGCTGAAGCATCGTATCGAAAACCCGGTAGCCTGTCTGCTGATCCCGACAGTGTCCCTGCCCGCCGAGATCGCCGCTCCAGAGAAACGTGACCGGCTGCGAGACGGCGGAATCGGTGGCCGTCACGAACCGGCCGGTCCCGGCTTCGATCCGCGCTTCACCGGTCAACACCCGATACCGATAACGTGTCCCCGGTCTCAAGCCGTCGAGCCGGACGGCGGCGGTGAAGTCGTGCTCATGGCTCGTTGCCAAGGGGACACTCCGAAGGACCCCGGCATCCCCATCGGCCGAGTCCGGGGTCCATTCGACCCTGGCTTTGGCTGGGCCAGCGGTGCGGAACCAAACCAGGGCCGATCCGTCGGTCACCTCACCGGACGCGACGCCGTGGGTGAGGGTCCCGTTGGCGACCGCGATTTCCTCGGCAAAGGGACTTCCGGGAGGGAGACCGGGGCGGGATTCTGACGTGCAGCCGGCTTGCACAGCCAGCAGTAGAAGCAGAAGCACCGATTGCCGAGGGTTGAAGGCTGACGCGCCGGCCTCCTTGCATTCCCGAGACAGGTCCGGCATACTTTCTGTCATACCCGTCCCAGAGGAGCACCAGCATGAGCACCCAGACCTGTTTGATCGGAGGCTGCACTGTCCGGGTTTACGCCCCGGCAGGAACCGGCTCCCTTTGCAAGGAGCATTTCCTCAGTTTCTTGACCTGGCGGCGGAAAAAAGGCCCCGCGATGTTCCACAAATACGGAGCCATGCCGATGGAGGAGCGGGACACGGTCGTCGCAGAATGGGGGAAAGCCGTCAAGGCTGAAGAGTAGCAGGCGCGTCATTCGTCACTCGTCATAGCAGAGAAGGCTTTTCCCTCACGAATGACCAATGACGGATGACCAATGACGGATGACGAATCACCTTTCTCTCACTCCATGACCGGGGAGCCGTGGTGGTGGATGATCTTCCATCGGGCTCCCGCCTTTTCGTAGAGGTTCGTGGCCAGCACCCGGCTTTCCTGGGCGGCCTCTCCCTGCCGGCTCGTGATGTTCTCCGTGCAGATGACCCAGGCCAGATCGCCGGCCACCTGCACCTGCATCTCCGTCAGCTCAAACTTCATCGAGAACGTGTTGTTGAAGATCAGGACCCAGGAATCGCGCACGGCCGGCCAGCCGACCCGCAGGCTCCATCCTGGATGGATGCAGGTGACGTAGTCCTCCTGCAGCCAGATCCGGTCCATGCAGCCGACGTCCAGGCTCTCAAACGCGTGGTAAAACTCCTCATTGGCCCGCGTCACCGCCTCGATCTTTTCCTTCAACTGACTGCCGGCGTCGCTCATAGCCGCGCATCATACCCCAAACGGTTGGGGTTTGGCGACTGAGTCCGAGGACCAGGCAGCGTCTTCACTGGCGCCTACAGCCGGCCATGATGGATCCCTTGGCCGGATCAGCTTTTCCCGGCCCGGACGAGGCAGGCGCGGACACGAGCGTTCAGTTGGGGGATCGAGAAGGGTTTCGACAGATAGTCCATCGCACCGGCGTTGAAGCAGGCTTGAATTCGGCTCTCATCGCCGTGCGCGGTGAGGATCAGGACGGGTGGACAGGTCCCGCCCGGCTTGGAACGCAGTGCCCTAAGGACCTCCATGCCGCCCATCTGCGGCATTTCCAGATTCAGGACCACGAGGTCTGGGTGCAGTTCTTCGATCAGGCGAAGACCCTCGGCTCCATTGCCGGCCTGGCTCACCGTCATCCCATCCTGTGTGAGTCCATGGACAACCAACAGACGCAGATCCGAACTATCATCCACAATCAGGACATGTGCCGCGGAGGGCGCTGCCCGGTTCGACGAAAGCATGGGCTCGGAGATAGAGAGCCCTCCAGCCTGCCGAGGCCTGATAGAAACCTCGCACCCCTCGTAAGCGCAGAAGACTTCTAACCGAGAGCCGCGCCGCTCAGCCAGGGCTTGCGCGCGCCGTTCAATCTCGGCGACCGCGGCATCATCGTGGGCCGGATCGTGGTGCGTCAGCGCAAGTCGCTGCACGCCCGCTGCAGCCGCCAGCTCGACGGCATATTCATACGTGCTGTGACCCCATGTCCTCTTCGAGGAATATTCCTCCGGCGTGTACTGGGCATCGTGAATGACTAAATCCGCGCCGGCCATGAATCGCGCATGCCGGCGGTCGCCCTCATGAAGTATGGACTCGAGGCGCCCCGGCGCCGAATCCCCGCGCCACACCTGATCAGCAAAGGGCTCGTGATCGCACAGGTAGACAACCGTCACGCCGTCGGCCTCGACGCGGTAGCCAAGCGTCACGGCTGGGTGATGCAGATATTGCGCCACGACCCGCGCATGGCCGATCTGGTGCGTCCCCTCGCGCAGGTTATGGTAGGACATGGCAGCAGGCAACTGGTTCACGCCGACGGGAAAGACGGCGTACTCCATCTGGCCGGCCAGCACCTGGTGAAACGAACGCCGGCCGCCTTCGGGGCCGTAGATCGCGAACTCGTGATCCGGCAGAAAGAACGGGGCAAAGAAGGGAAATCCCTGAATGTGATCCCAATGGGTATGGCTGAGCAAGATGCACGCCTGTAGAGGCTTGAGCGCGTTCGCCATCAACTCGCTCCCCATGGCGCGAGCCCCTGTGCCACAGTCAAAGATCAGACGATCGCCCGCGGACGTGGTCACTTCGACGCAGGACGTGTTCCCGCCAAAGCGAATGGTGCCAGGCCCGGGCGTGGCGATCGAGCCCCTGGTCCCCCAGAAACGTACCAGCATGTCAGGTTCCGGCCTTCCGTTCGCTACGCCCCGGATCGGACGCGTTACTCATAGACGACCTCGATCCGGTCAAGATAGGCGGCAAGCTCGACGAGGCAGTCGCGGAGTACGAGACGGTGCTCGCCCAATATCCTGACCGGCTCTCCCTGAGCCTCGCCTTGGCAGGGCTTAAAGCGAGACAGAAGAAATTCCAGGACGCTCAAACCCTCTACAAGAAGGTGCTCAGCACTGATCCGAACAGCCTGGCGGCACGGCGAGGTCTGGCGGATGCCTTGTACCTCAGCGGCCAACGCGCCCTTGCGCTTCCCTATTATGAAACCTTCTATGCCGCCACAAAAAACGCGACCGTCGCAGAGTTGATCAAGAACGTGAAAGCGGAGCTGCTGGAACGCGCACGCGCGCTGGACGCGGCCCAGCGCTACAAAGAGGCCGCAGCGGCCTACCGGGAATACCTGGCCGCCAGGCCGGACGATGACGATGCCCGCAGCGCCTTGGCGCGCACCATGGCCCTGCAGGGACTCCTGCCTGAGGCCGTGGCCCTCTATCAAGAGGTCCTCTCCAGACGCCCGTCAAACATCAGTGCTCTGGTCGGGGTGGGGAAAATTTTCATCTGGCAGAAAAACCCAGGCTCGGCGCGGAGCTACTATGAAGAGGCACTCAGAATCGAGCCGGGCAACATCGAAGCCAGGCGCGGGATGGCCGATGTTCTGTACTGGAGCGGCAAAGATCAAGATGCCCTGCGCGCGTATGAAGCGGTCTTTGCGAGCACGCAGGATGCCGAGGCCGGCCAGCGGGTCCGAGAGCTTCGCGGCGAACAACTCGGCACCCCCAGGGCCCCGATCGGCAAGCGCCAGTTGCTGCCGACCTTGCCATTCCGGGATTACATAAAAGCCGGCTATGGCCAGTACACCTATACACAAAAGATTGCCGACGAGCGGGATTATCTGCTGGAGGCAAGCATGTCCCTCGGCAACCACACCCTGGTCGGGCGGTTGGAGCGTCTGCACCGATTCACCTTTGAAGACATTCCGTTCTCAGCCGAACTCTACAGTCCGCTCTGGGACAAAGCCTGGGGCAGCCTGAGCGTATTGGCCACTGCAAGCCCCAATTTCGCCCCAAACTATCTCCTTGGGGGAGAGGTCGTTCAGGGCTTGGGCGTGCTGCACAGCTCCCTTGCCTCTCTAGAAGTCTCAGCCAGCTATAAGCGCCTGGCCTACGCTTATACAGCCAGGACCCCCCCCCGACCTTTTCAATCCCGTCCCAGGAGATTGACGTGCTGAGTCCGAGCTTGACCTACTACCTCCCTTACAATTTGTGGCCCC
>Ga0194127_10000398_pt1 | contig 70372 bp, 76 predicted proteins | sample TA2KigC100mmetaG_FD_148624 | JGI IMG/M metagenome (GOLD analysis project Ga0194127, IMG submission 148624) | Freshwater microbial communities from Lake Tanganyika, Tanzania - TA2015036 Kigoma Deep Cast 100m | ecosystem: Environmental > Aquatic > Freshwater > Lake | place: Tanzania: Lake... | reverse complement strand
CGGCGCGATAAAAGTCTCTTCCGTTTGGGACTCGATTGGCTAAAGTACGCATTGAAGCATTCGCTAGACTTTCAACCCGTCTTCCTTTTTAGCCTGCCAGAGGTACCAACTCATGTACGGTAGAGAAACTTATTGAGCATTTGTATCATCTCTTCTCCTTGATAAGACTTTTCAACGGTTAAAATTTATTATACCTTTCCTTATATATAATTCTTAAGATATTGTAAGATGAGATTTCACAACTATCCATTACAATCAATAAAAAATTTCCAGGACGGTAAATGACAATTTTACAAGCCTTTTTTTTGGGGATTGTTCAGGGATTGACTGAATTCATCCCTGTCTCCTCCACCGCACATTTGCTGATTATCACAAACCTGCTCGGAATCCATGCAGATGCAAAAACCTTTTCTTTTAATGTCATTATTCAATTAGGGACGGTAGTTGCACTGGTCGCTTTTTTTTGGAAGGATATTTGGCAGATCAGCCTGGCATTTTTCCTTGGGATTAAACATAAAAAGCCATTTGAAAACCTGCATGCACGGCAGGGCTGGCTGGTCATTGTGGCGACCATTCCCGCTTTAATTACAGGGTTTTTCCTAAAAGATATTGTCGAAACCATGTCAGAAGACCCGCTCAATCTGGCAGGGATTCGCTTGTTGGTCACGGCTGTTTTACTGACTGCCGTGGAATATATTGACAAACGTACCCGCACGCTCGAATCCGCCACATGGGTGGATGCCCTGTCTGTGGGATTGTTTCAGGTGCTGGCGATTTTCCCCGGCGCATCGCGTTCAGGCGCGACGATTGCCGGCGGTATGGTACGCGGCTTTGACCGTCCGTCGGCGGCTCGCTTCGCCTTCCTGATGTCCGCGCCGATCTTGCTTGCGGCGGGCGCTTATGAAACCGTTAAAGTCATCATCCTGCCGAACACAACAGAGTTCCTGCCGATCCTGGTCACCGGCTTTGTCACTGCGGCGGCGGTGGGATGGCTGGCGATCAAATGGCTGCTGGCATATTTAAAAAAGCGCTCGCTGTATATCTTTGCGGGGTACTGCTTCATTGCAGGGACGATTGTGCTGCTCTTCAAATAAACTTTCTTCGGTAAACCTTGAAACACTTCACCCACTTTCTTCACTTCGGCTTGGCTCAGTGCATGCTTTCCTCTTTCCTGCTCTTCTCCTGCGCTGCTCCCACCCAACCCACACAAACGGAAATCGTGACCGTGTATGCCTCCTCTGCCGCCCAACCGTGGATGGGCGATCTTTTTGCCTGTGCAAATGATCTATCCGTGGTATTGAGCGTCAGCGCAGAATCGCCTGAGATCATTCTACGAGTGGGCGAGCCTGATGTTCTCGTTTCTCCAGCGTATCAAATTGATGAAGAGGAAATTCTGGTTGCCACACATCGCGAAAGTTCTGTGCAGAATTTGAGTTTGGAAGAGGCTCAGGTATTATTCGCGCAGGGAAGTGCCTCCGCGCAGGTCTGGGTATATTCATCAGATGCGGATGTGCAAATTTTGTTTGACCAGCTTGTTATGAAGGGCAGAAGCGTTACTTCCTTTGCGAGGCTGGCGGCCGACCCGCAGGAAATGTCGGACGTGTTGAATTCAGAATCCAATGCGGTCGGAATCCTGCCGCGGCATTGGATAATGGGAAATGTCCGCGAGGTATATTCAGCGGGGATGGTGCCAGTACTGGCGATTGTTAAGCAGGAACCGCGCGGGGTGGTGAGTGAGTTGATCGCCTGTTTGCAAAACGATTAATACTATTTGCAAACCCGCCTTTTGCAACAAATTACACAATGGCGGTAAAATCATCTTGACTAGTATGGATAACACACTCATTGAATTAAAGAATGTATCAAAAACCTATTCCACTGCGGCAGGGGATTTCACAGCATTAAAGAATATCAACCTCAAGGTCAATGCAGGCGAGTTCGTTGGGATTATTGGAAAATCGGGCGCGGGCAAATCCACTTTGCTGAACATGATCAATGGCGTGGATCAACTCACCAACGGCGAAGTGATCGTGCGTGATGGCGGTGAAAATATTTCCGTGCATGAAATGAGCGAAGATGGGCGCGCGCTCTGGCGCGGACGGAAGATGGGCGTGGTCTATCAGTCCTTTCAACTTTTACCCATGCTCACGCTGATCGAAAATATCACCCTCCCGCTCGACCTTTCAGATAACTTCAAACCGCGTGAGTCCAAAGCGCGCGCCATGCAATTGCTGCAGCTGGTTGAGTTGGAAGAACATGCCAACAAACTGCCCGCCTTCATTTCTGGCGGACAACAGCAGCGTGTTGCGATTGCGCGCGCCCTCGCCAATGATCCATCCATCCTTGTCGCGGATGAGCCGACGGGCAGCCTTGATTCCATCACCGCGGATCATATCCTTGATGTCTTTGAACATCTTGTATCCGATCAGGGAAAGACCATCATCATGGTTACGCATGATACAAGTCTTGCGGTTCGTTTCACGCGCAATTTAAGGATCACAGATGGTGAATTGGAGCATGAAGGTGACTCTGATGAATCAAAAAAAGTTGACAAAACCATGCGGAGGCGCAGGAAATGAAACCGCCTCGTTCCAACCCCTCGACTGCGCGGGGGGCGCGCCCGACTATTGATTCTGCCCGAAAGATACCACCTGAATCGGATGCCATGATCCAATTACACGACGTTGTAAAAACCTTCTCCAATGCGGCGGGGGAGTTCACAGTCCTCAAAGGCCTGGACTTAAAGATCAAGCGCGGCGAGTTCGTCTCCATTGTTGGAAAATCGGGAAGCGGCAAATCCACTTTGTTGAACATGGTCACAGGCATTGACCATCCCAGTGATGGTCAGGTGGTTGTGAACGACGTGGATATTTACACGAACTTCACCGAGAGTCAGCGCTCGAAATGGCGCGGCAGGAATTTGGGGATTGTCTTCCAGTTCTTCCAGTTACTGCCCATGCTCACGCTTCTCGAAAATGTGATGCTTCCCATGGATTATGTGGACATGTATGATTTCAACAAGCGCCCTGAACGAGCCATGGATCTACTGAAGCTGGTGGGCCTGGAAAAATTTGCCAATAAATTACCCGTACTGGTTTCCACCGGTCAACAGCAGCTTGCAGCGATTGCGCGCGCCATGGCCTGTGACCCGCCCTTGCTCGTGGCAGATGAGCCGACGGGCAATCTGGATACGCGTTCCGCCGATACGATCATCCAGTTGTTTGAAACTTTCGTTTCGCAAGGCAAGACCATCGTTTTGGTGACGCATGACCCATCCATCACCTCGCGCACGCATCGCAATATCATCATTTCCGATGGCGAGTTGATTGATGAAACCATTTCCAGGGCCTTGCCGCTGTTGAGGCATCGCCACATGCTGGAGTTCACGAAACTGGTTGAAGAGCGAGTCTACCGGCCTCACGAGACCATCATTCCCCGCGATCAGCATGTGGATTATTTCTTCATGATCCGCAAAGGCGGGGTGGAGGTCATTTTGCAGGGTAAGAAGAAGGATCATATCGTTTCACGTTTGGGCGAGAATGAGTTCTTTGGTGAAATGGAATTATTGCGCGGTGGCAAGTCAATTGCGAATGTGCGGGCGGGCGGGCAGCCGGTGGAAGTATTGGCCTTGCCGCGCGCCGACTTTATCCGCGTGATGAATGAATCGCCGATCACTGCCGAAGCGCTTGGGAAGATCGTCCAGAAGCGTTTGGAAGAGCATCAAATTGCGGATTATCGAAGGTGATGGAAATGAAGCGAGTGAGTTGTTGAAAGAAGAATACCCTCACCCTAGCCCTCTCCCGAAGGGAGAGGGGAGTCCCTTCCCCATCGGCGGGCTTGCGCGAGGGGATGGGGATGAGGAAAAGGTAAATTATGCGACCAAGATGGATTAAAGTTTTTCACGATCTATGGGATAACAAGGCGCGCACCCTGCTGGTGGTTTTTTCCATTGCAGTGGGTGTATTTTCCATTGGAGTGATCGCGGGCGCGTATCAGATCATTTCGAATGACATGAGTATTTCATACGCGGCAAATCAACCTGCCAATGTCGAACTTCGTACCGTAGGCTTCAATCAGGACGTCCTAGGCTCCATTCAAAATACGCACGGCGTGCTGGATGCTGAAGCCCGCCGTGTGTTCAACATGCGGGTTCGTGTGGCCGGCACGGAAAAATGGACAACGCTGGACATGGTAGCTTTCGAAGATTTTGAAGCCAACACCGTCAACTTGCTTACTGCGCTTCAGGGAGATGTTATCCCAAAGAAACGTGAAGTAGTGCTTGAACGCGATGCGTTAAACCATGTCGATGTACAAGTGGGTAATGTGCTTGAATTTCAATTGCAGGATGGCTCCACCAAGACCATGCCGGTCGTGGGTGTTGTGCAGGATACCGCCATGGGCGCAGGAGATTTTTTGGCATCCCCTTATGCCTATGTCAGCATGAGTTCCTTGCAGTATCTTCGCCAGCCAGAGTTATTTAACCGCGCTTATGTCACCGTGGAAACAGGCGGGGATGATATTCGTCATATCCGCGTGATCGGCGCAGATTTAAAAGACAAGTTGGAAAAGAACGGCACACGGGTCATCCGCACGCGATTCTCGGAAACGTATGAGCATCCATTGGCAAGCACGGTGAATGCCATCCTGGGTATTTTGATGGCGTTGGGTATTTTGATCGTCTTCCTTTCCAGTTCATTAATCGCAAATACATTAAGCGCCCTGTTGAACCAGCATTTGCGTCATATCGGGGTGATCAAGCTGGTGGGCGGACGCAAGCGGCAGATTTTTGAGATGTACCTTGTGTTGATCATGTCCTTTGCGGCGCTGGCTTTGCTGATTACCGTACCGCTGGGCGGGCAGGGCGCATACGGACTGGCACTCTTCATTTCAAGTGAATTGAATTTCAATGTTCTCGGTTATCGCATTGTGCCGATGGCTTTGCTGATTCAGGTTGCGGTGGGGCTGATGGTGCCGCTCATTGCGGGGCTTTCGCCTGTCATCAGCGGTTCACGGATCACGGTCTTACGCGCACTCAGCGGGGACTTGACTGGGGACGAGAGCCAGCCGCAAGGTCAGCAACAGACCCGCGTTTCATGGCTTGACCGAATGTTGATTCGGCTTACAAGAATCCTGGCCTCGCGCGGAATCCATTTCCCGCGTCCGTTCATCATTTCCTTGAGAAATACATTCCGCCGCCGCGGACGTTTGATCCTGACCCTCTTCACTTTGACCATGGGTGGGGCGATCTTTATTGCGGTTTTCAATGTCCGCGCGACTCTGCATGCTTATATCGGTTCGATTGGGAAATATTTTGTGGCAGATGTTACCCTTGATTTTGACCAGCCCTATCGCTTGCGCGAGATCGAGCAAATGGTCATGCAGGTGAATGGCGTTGTGGGAATGGAAGGCTGGCAGTTCGTCAGCGGTGAATTGCTGGATGTAAACGGCGAAGTGCTGGAGAACATCAATATCTTTGGTCCGCCTGCGGATAGTGTGCTGATCGAGCCGCTTCTCGTTAAGGGACGCTGGATCCACGCTGACGATGTGCGTAAACTGGCATTGAGCGAAGCCGCGTATGGTTATTTTCCAAATATCGAGCCGGGAGACCAGGTCACTTTAAAGATTGACGGACGCGAAGAAGATTGGGAAGTGATCGGCATCTTTAAGTTTGTTGATCGTGAAGGAGTGTTGGCGTACGCTCCATATGAATACATTTCTCAGATGAACAATCTTGCGAACCGCTCCTATTCCTTCCGTCTGATCACGGAAAATCACGAAAGGTCATATCAGAATGCGAAGGCGGAGGAGTTGGATAAGTTTTTCCGCGAGCGAGGTTTCAAAGTGCGCGTGGCGCAGGCGGGACGCGCTACGCTCGATACGGCGGTGGAGAGTTTGGATACGCTGGTTGTGTTTCTGCTCATTATGGCGATTCTGACGGCAGTGGTTGGCGCAATGGGATTGACCGGCACAATGGGTATGAATGTGCTGGAGCGCACCCGCGAGATCGGCATAACGCGCGCCATTGGCGCAGATGACCGCGCCGTGATGTCGATGGTGATCAGTGAAGGACTTGTGATCGGCGCGATCTCCTTTGTGCTGGCGATCATCCTGTCCATCCCGTTCACATATTTGCTTTCAACGATCGTAAGCCTGGCGGTATTTGAAACGCCGATTGATGTGATTTATACTTTTATGGGATATGTGATCTGGTTTGGGTTGGTATTGGTGCTCTCGGTGGTCGCATCCATTCTTCCGGCGCGCAACGCGGCGAGGTTGACCATCCGTGAAGTATTGGCGTATGAATAAATAGAAAATATTGGTGGTTGAGTAGCCTTGAGCGCGTTGTGCTGAGTTTATCGAAGTATTCGTTGCAAAGGGCGTATCGAAACCGCCAGTTAAAAAAGCAATGCGTAATTCGTAAAACGTGAATTGTCAATCGAAAATCGTGGTCTCGATATGCCCTCTAAAATCATTCGGGCTACTCGACCACCAATCGTAAATTGTAAATCGAAAAGGTTCCCCATGAAAAAAAATATCTTTAGTTTCGTTACATTGATCGCAATCCTCGCGCTTTTGCTTGCGGCGTGTGGAAATGTTCCGCAGGCAACCCCTGCGCCCGAGCAGGTTGTCGCAGCTGATGAAGTGATTGCGGAGGGTAGGCTTGAACCCATTCGCGCTGCAAACCTGTCCTTTCAGGTGCGCGGGGTGGTGGAGCAGGTGTTGGTGAAAGCGGGAGACACCGTCAGCGAGGGAGATGTTCTCGCGCGCCTCGCAAATGCGGGCGCGGCTGAGGCGCAGCTTGTCCTCGCTCAAAACGCCTATGATCTGCTGATCCGCAATGCGAGCGGAGAGCGCGCCAGACTCTGGCAGGCTTACATGGAGGCGCAAGTCGTCCGCGCACAAGCGGAGAAAAAATGGGAAGATTTGAATGTCACCGCAATCGAAGACCGCATCGAAGATGCCCAGGCTGAGATTGAAGATCGCAAGGCGGATCTGGAAGACGCCCAGAAAGAGTTCGATAAATATAAAGATCTCGATAAGGATAATTCCAAACGTAAAAATGCTGAGGATGCTCTTGAGCAGGCGCAGGAGGATTTGAATCAGGCAAAGCGAGATTTTGAAAAAGATATGCGCGACCGCGACACAGTCCGAGCCGCGTATGAAGCCGCGCTTGCCGCAGAATCTGAAGCGAAATATCAATATGAAATAAGTTTGGATGGACCGAACGCCGATCAACTTGCATTCGCGAAAACCAATCTGGATGCGGCATATGATGCGCTTTCAAATTATGTACTCGTGGCGCCTTTTGCCGGCGTGGTGGCTGATGTAAATGTGAAAGCCGGCGAGCAGGCCGGCATGGAAACCCGCGCTGTGAGCATCGCGGATTTCAGCGCGTGGGTGGTCGAAACGACCGACATCACCGAGCTGGAGGTTGTGAAACTGGTTGAAGGACAAAAAGTGATACTCCGTCCAGATGCCCTGTCAGATTTGCAATTGAAAGGCACTGTGATCGAGATCAGCAAGGCGTATACCCAACTCGGCGGCGATATTCTTTACACCGTCCGCATTCGTGTTGATGAAACCGATCCCCGTTTGCGCTGGGGTATGACGGTTGAAATCGTATTTTTAGAACAAGTGAGTGATTGAAATTAATGGAAAAAAATGCGATAATAATAGTGCTCCGATAAAGAGCAAAACCGGGAAAACCCGGTGGCGCAAAGCCCTGAATCTAACGCTGAACTGAGCCAGGATTACCAGGGTTGCCGATAAAAGCAAAATCACGCGAAAGCGTGACGGCGCAAAGTCAGAGCGTCTAAAACCAGCGAAGTTAGCTGGTCAGGACCGACCGACTGCCGAAAGGCAAAATCAGGGAAACCTGATGACGCAAAGTCATGGGTCTGTAATCACAAAATTATTTTTTCGTGATCATGATCGCCAGACTGCCGAAGAGCAAATCCTTTCACATGGATGACCGAAGGTTGGGTCATCCATGTTTGATTTTGAAGCGCTTCTCTCCTTAATTGAAAATTGGGAGGTGGTTTATTGTTATAATCTCCGCTATGAGTAATATCCAACGTCCCCTCGACCCCGAATCCAAACCCGATGATCGCGTAGATAACGCCTTGCGTCCTGAGAGAATGAAAGACTTGATCGGGCAGGATCAGGTCAAGGAGAATTTATCCATTCTCATTGCGGCGGCGCGCAAACGCGGCGAAGCGCTGGATCACGTTTTATTTTATGGGCCGCCGGGGTTAGGGAAAACGACTCTCGCGCACCTACTTGCCAATGAGATGGGCGTCAATGTCAAAGTGACGGCTGGGCCTGTGATCGAACGCGCAGGCGACCTGGCCGCCATCCTCACCAACTTGCGCGCGGGCGATGTGCTCTTCATTGACGAAGTCCATCGTTTGGGCCGGGCCGTGGAGGAAGTTCTTTATCCCGCCATGGAAGATTTTGCGCTCGATATCGTCATTGGCAAAGGACCTTCGGCGCGTTCGATTCGCTTGAAATTGCCGCGCTTTACCATTGTCGGCGCCACAACCCGGCTTGCGCTTGTAACCGCCCCATTGCGGGCGCGCTTCGGTGCTGTCTATCGTCTGGATTATTACGATCTCAACGCGATGCAGGCAATTGTCACACGCGCTGCAGGGATGTTGAAAGTGGAAGCCGAAAAAGACGGCATCATAGAAATGGCAAGTCGTGCCCGTGGGACTCCGCGTGTTGCTTTGCGCTTGTTGCGCCGCGTGCGGGATTTTGCCCAAGTCCGCGCGGATGGTGTCATCACGAAAAATGTCGCCAAAGAAGCACTGGATCTCTTGCAAGTGGACACGCTTGGCCTCGATGATGTAGACCGCCGCGTGCTAAAAACCATCATCGAAAAATACAGTGGTGGCCCGGTCGGCTTGAACACCATCGCCGCGTCCATCAGCGAAGAACAGGATACCATCATGGATGTGGTCGAGCCGTATCTCTTGCAGCTCGGCTTTCTTGATCGCACACCGCAAGGGCGCGTCGCCACCAAGTCCGCGTATGATCATTTGGGATTTGTTTACACGGAAGAGGGACAGCAGAGGTTGTTGTGATGTCATTGCGAGGAGCGCTCTTGATCTTTGCGACGAAGCGATCCCAAACTTAATGAGAGATTGCTTCGGGCTGTCGCCCTCGTAATGACGGGATGAAGTTATGGAAAACATTGCCCGCTACCTAATGCTCGCTGGAATTGCATTATTCCTCATCGGCGGGGGAGTGTATCTCGCTGTGAAATTTGGAATCCCACTTGGAAGATTGCCCGGGGATATTCGCATCGAAGGGGAGAATGGCGGATTTTATTTCCCAGTCACAAGTTCGATTTTGGTTTCGGTGGTACTTACAATTATTTTGAATTTGGTTGAGCGGTTTTTGAAATAAATGATAACTACTTGATTTCTCATGATTACACTAAACGGAAAAAAGTATAAACTCTTATTAGTCGATACTAATATTCTTAGTGAAGTTATTAAGAATAGATTTCAAGAGTTTCGCAAACTTTTAGAATGGACTACGGCAGAAAAAACTATAGTTTGCTTTTCACTTTTCACTGTTCTTGAAATACGAAGAGCTCCTACAATTTATGCGCGGTTTTCAGAACTATTTTCTACTATTCCATGTATTATTCTTAAGAGTCATGAGCAGTTATTGCATGAAGAAGTATCCGTATATCCTGTTTCTGCGAACGTAAATCCTATATTAGTTGGTTTTCCTGGGGTTCTGGCGAAAGCAAAGTTGAGTGAAGTCTTGGATAAAGCATTTAGAGATGATCAAATACTTGCGGATGAAAAGCGCTGGATTTCAGGGCGGGAAGAAATAGTTGCAGATATTATAGAATTGGTGAAAAATTTTCCTCCAGATCACGGAAAATATACAAAGAAAAAAATACGAGAGTTTGTTCAATTGGCAGGATTTCAGCAAATAGCACTACCGCCAATGGGAATTTACTAAATCATTTATCGATTCGGGGAAAGCTGTAGATATTGATGCATTTCCATCAATAAAAATGACATCATTGGTAGTATTTTATAAATTCTATGTTGATAAAAGGCAATCGTCGACTTCAGATGCTTTTGACATTATTATTTTTTCTGCAGTTCCATATGTAGATGAGATAATTAGCGAAAACCATTTTATAACAATGATGAAGAAAATAAAATCTCAAGATAAGTTTGTCGATCATGTCGACATATTCAGCATAAAGCATCTGAGATCTCTAAATTGAAAACATCATCCTTCGACTATCATCTCCTCGAATCCTCCATCGCGCAGACTCCTGCCGAGCCGCGCGATTCCTCGCGTTTGCTTGTGCTTCATCGTGGCACAGGCATAATGGAACATAAAATATTTCATGACATACTTGATTATCTGAAATCAAATGATCTATTAGTTTTGAATCGCACGCGTGTTATCCCTGCCAGAATCTTCGCTAAAAAAGAGACAGGTGGTCAAGTCGAATTACTCCTCCTGCGCCGCCGCGATGAATTGACATGGGAAGCCTTGGTAGGGGGTAAAGGTCTGCGCGTAGGCAAATTAGTATATGTGGAGAATGGCCCTCAAGCTGAGATCATGGAAATACTTGAAGGCTCTGAACGACTCATAAAGTTTTCTGAACCCATCGAGCCGTATTTTCCCAAAGTGGGGCATGTCCCATTGCCGCCGTATATTCACGAAAAATTGAAGGACCCGGAACGCTATCAAACCGTCTACTCGCGTGATGTCGGTTCCGCCGCCGCACCTACTGCGGGATTACATTTCACAACGCAATTATTGGATGGCCTAAAAGAAAAAGGTGTAAAGATCGCCTACGTCACCTTGCATGTGGGCTTGGATACCTTTGCGCCTGTCACAGAAGAAGACCCTGAAGAACATAAGATCCATACCGAGTGGTGTGAACTTCCTCAAGAAACCGCAGACTTAATTAATCAAACAAAACAAAACGGTGGACGAGTCATTGCGGTTGGCACGACATCAGTAAGAACGCTTGAATCTGCCGCAAGCGTAAATCGTAAATCGGAAATCGTAAATACTGATCACCGATCACTGATTACTGCATTCACCGGCCCTACATCCATCTTCATCCTGCCCGGCTATCAATTCAAAATTGTGGATGCACTGATCACAAATTTTCATTTACCCAAGTCCACGCTGATCATGCTGGTCAGCGCGTTCGCGGGACGGGAGAGAATTTTGTCTGCCTATGAAATTGCTATCAAAGAAGGCTATCGTTTCTATTCTTTTGGGGATGCGATGTTTATTGCGTGATGCGTACTCCGTAATTTACGCATCACGCATCACGGATTATGCTATGACCCTCGATCAACTAAACACCGAAATCATCTCCTGCTGTAAATGTCCCCGCCTTGTAGAATGGCGCGAGGAAGTTGCGCGTGTTAAACGCAAGGCATATAAAGATCAAGCATATTGGGGAAAACCAGTCCCTGGGTTTGGTGACCCGCAGGCGCGTGTACTTGTAGTGGGGCTTGCTCCCGGGGCACATGGCTCCAACCGAACAGGGCGCCAGTTCACAGGGGACGCTTCGGGCGGATTCCTTTTCCCAGCCTTGCATCGCGCCGGGTTCGCGAATCAAGCCGAGGCGGAGTCCAGAAGCGATGATCTTGTCCTCAAAGATATGTATATCACCGCGTCAGGTCGCTGCGCTCCGCCGGATAATAAGCCGAGTCAAGCGGAGTTAAATAATTGTCAGCCATATCTTGAACGCGAAATTGAAATCATCAAACCGAAAGTCATCGTCGCATTGGGACGTGTCGCCTTCGAGCGCGTGCTTCGCATTTATAATCGTAAATCGCCAAAACTTGCACCGTACGCACACCTGCCCTGGCGGGCGGTGCCAGGGAGTGCAGGTGTCGTAAATCAAAAACCGCCCCCGGCATTTTCTCATGGCGCGGTTTATGAACTGATGACGGATCACTGGTTACTGGCTTCCTATCATCCCAGCCAGCAAAATACATTGACGGGAAAATTGACGGTGAAAATGTTCGATGCGATCTGGAAAAAAGTAAAAGAACACATTGATGAAGTGACATGAACCCTGGCCTCATGACCCCCGGCGAACTCGCGCCCGATTTCGAGCTTGTAGACACAAATGGCAAGCGTGTGCGCCTGACAAGTTTTCGCGGAAGAAAACCCATCCTGCTTGCGTTCCTGCGCGGCTTTATGTGACCATATTGCCGCACGCAGTTGGCGCGCATACGCGATCAGTATGAAGATTTCACGGCACGCGGCGCGGAGATACTGGCTGTCGGCCCTAATGACATGGACTCTTTCAAGAAATATTGGGAAAAAGAAAACATCCCATTTATCGGTTTACCCGACTTCGATCACGTTGTCGCGAGGGCATATCGCCAGGAAGTGAATCTTTTCAAGCTCGGACGCATGCCCCTGAATTGCATCGTGGATACCGAAGGCCGCATCCGATATGTACATTACGGTTCGTCCATGTCGGATATTCCTGATAATGAAACCCTCTTAAATGTAATAGATCAAATTAACGGATCATCCACTTAACATGACTTTGGGACGCATTGCCTTTCTCGGTTCCGGGGAGACATCCCTTGCGGGTGGACGCATCTTCGAAAATCTTGCCCGCCTCATTCCCAGCCCGCTGCGGATCGCCATACTGGAAACGCCCGCTGGCTTTGAGTTAAATTCCTCACTTGTCGCAGGACGTGTGGGAGAGTTCCTGCAGACCCGCTTGCAAAACTATAAACCAAGGATTGATCTTATTCCCGCCCGCAAGCAAGGGACAGAGTTCAGCCCCGACAACATTGAAATTTTAAAACCGTTGTTGCAAGCCCATATGATCTTTATGGGGCCAGGCAGTCCGAGCTACCTAGCTCGTCAGTTACGCGGCACACTGGCCTGGGATATCCTCCGAGCGCGGCACAGGCTTGGCGCAACCCTGGTCTTTGCTTCCGCTGCAGCCATTTCCGTCGGCGAATGGGTTTTGCCTGTTTATGAAATTTACAAAGCGGGCGAAGATGTGCATATAAAAGATGGGTTGCGTTTATTTTCCGATTTTGGAATGCAGGTCTCTTTCATTCCGCATTGGAATAACGCCGAAGGCGGCGCGGATCTGGATACAAGCCGCTGTTTCATGGGCATGGAGCGTTTTGAACAATGGCGCAAACTAACCCCCATACAAAATATCATCGTCGGGCTGGATGAACATTCGGGCATCATCATCGATTGTGAGAAAGAAATTTGTTCTGCGTACGGTCTCGGTTCGGTCTCTATTTTGAAACGTGACACCCTGGAAATCTATCCTGCTGGCGCAAGTTTTTCATTAAATGAGCTTGGCAATTACATCACACCCGAACCAATTGAAAAAGGGATTGATCCCAAAGTATGGGAAATAGCGCTGAATTCAAGCAATAGCAACGCCAAAGTAGAAACCCCCTCAGACGAAGTATTATCCCTGCTGGAACAACGCCGGCAAGCGCGTGTCCATAAAAATTTTACAGAGTCAGACCGCCTGCGTGATATGATCACAGCGCTGGGGTGGGCGGTACAAGATGGCAGGGAAGGGCAGAAGTTACTCAGGTTGTAGGCCACGCTCCAGTGACTTGTTCACCTGTTTCCTTGTCTACTTGTTTACCAGTCTACCTTCATTTATGCGATAAAATATCCGCGCAAGATTTCACAAGGAGATACTATGCGCGCGGTAGACATCATCATCAAAAAACGCGACAAAAGACAATTAACAACCGCTGAGATCGAATTCTTTGTGCGTGGTTTTACGAACGGGGATATTCCAGATTATCAAGCCTCCGCTTTTGCAATGGCAGTCATGCTCAACGGCATGACGCCCACAGAAACCACCGATCTTACCCTTGCCATGGCACATTCCGGGCAGGTGCTTGACCTTTCCGATGTTGTTGACATTGCGGTGGACAAACACTCCTCAGGCGGCGTGGGCGATAAGACCAGCATCTCCGTCCTGCCGATGGTTGCGGCGTGTGGGTTGCCTGTCGGCAAGATGTCAGGCCGCGGACTGGGCTTCAGCGGCGGCACCCTCGATAAATTGGAGTCCATTCCTGGTTATCGCGTCGATTTAACCACCGACGAATTTAAAAAGCAATTAAAAGAAAAAGGTATCGTACTGACGGGTCAATCTTTGGACCTCGCGCCTGCGGACGGTAAAATGTACGCACTGCGCGATGTGACAGGAACGGTGCCTTCCATTCCATTGATTGCTTCCTCCATCATGTGCAAAAAGATTGCCGCGGGTGCGCAAGCCGTTGTGCTGGATGTAAAAACCGGCTTGGGCGCATTTATGCAAACTATGGACGAAGCCCGCGAACTCGCTGATTTAATGGTGGCTATCGGCCGTTTGGCGGGGCGTAAAACTGTTGCCCTGCTCTCGGATATGAATCAACCCTTGGGTGCGGCGGTTGGAAATGCTCTTGAAGTGATCGAAGCAATTGAAACCCTGCACGGCGGCGGTCCCGCCGATTTCCGCGAACATTGTTTGCATGTCGCCGCGCATGTGCTTGTATTAGGGCAGTGTGCAAAAGACCTCAATGAAGGCCGTGCTATGGCTGAAAAAGCCATTGCGGATGGGAGCGCGCTTGAGAAATTCCGCGTGCTGGTTCAGGCGCAGGGCGGTGACGTTTCCTTTGTGGATGACATGTCCAGGTTTGAGCGCGCAAAATATGTGGAAGTGGTGAATGCCCCTCGAAACGGATTCATTTCCCAGATCCATGCAAGGATCGTAGGCGAAGCGTCGGTGGCCTTGGGGGCTGGAAGGGCGAAGAAAGGCGATCCTGTGGATCATGCTGTTGGGTTCGTCATCCACAAAAAAGTGGGAGATCAGGTTCAAAAAGGCGAGCCGCTTTTAGAGATCCACGCGAATGACGAAGAGAAATTGGTTGAGGCGCGCAAGGCGTTGCTATCCGCTCATCAGCTTGTTGATGAATCTGTCCCGCCATTACCGCTGTTTTACGAGTAAAATAGCGTAGAGCCTTGCGATTTTTTAAAGAATCGGGCATACTTAACACAGGAAAACGGTTATGGCAAAAGTCTCGTTGAGAAATTACCTTCGTGAAATAGAAAGCCTCATTGAAAAAAGACATACAGATGAGGCGATTGTTCACTGTCGTCACATCCTGCAAACCTTCCCGAAACAACTTGAAACCTATCGCTTGTTGGGCAAGGCTTATCTTGAGTCACGGCGCTATAACGAAGCGGTTGATATTTTTGGTCGCGTGCTCATGTGTGTGCCGGATGATTTTGTTGCACACGTCGGCTTGAGCATTATCCGCGATGAAGAGAACAAATTGGATGATGCCATCTGGCATATGGAACGCGCTTCTGAATCTCAGCCGTCGAATGCCGCTATTCAAGGTGAACTGCAAAGATTGTATGGCCGCCGCGATGGTTCGAAACCGCCCAAAATCCGTATGACGCGTGGCGCACTTGCGCATATGTACGTTCAGGGTGAATTGTATCCGCAAGCCATTGCGGAGATCCGCGCTGTGCTGGTGAAGGATCCGCAGCGCACCGATATGCAGATCTTGCTGGCAACTTCTTTTTTCAAAAGTGGGCAAAATTTAGCGGCTTCTGATCTTTGTAATCAATTGCTTACAGAATTCCCATATTGCTTTGATGCGAATCGCATCATGGTTGATCTATCCTCCGCAATTGGAGATGATTCTGAAAATACCCAGGTCTATCGAATGCGTGTTAGCGAGTTGGATCCTTACGCAGCGTTCGCTAAAAACTCAGTCTTTCAAATTAGCGAAGTCCCTGATGAATCCGTGAATTTGGATAGACTTGAAGTTTCCGGTGATGAATTTTCAACAGGACAGGAGTGGAGTTTCCCGAGCGGTCATGGTTCCGATTTTTCCCCCGTGCCTGCGCTGGGTGAACCCCCTCTTGATAATCAACCAGATTGGTTGAAATCTGCCATATTTGCAGGCGAAATGTCTTACGCATCCCCTCCGCCCGCAGAGGTCTCATCCGCGTATGAGCCCTTTTCCGCCGAGGCAAAAGATGATATCCCGGATTTTCTCCGTGATGCCGGCTGGGCGGAATCCAATGCACCCGAACAACCCTCATCCAATATTGGCAGAGATAGCTCAGAAAAACTTGTCCCTGCCGATATACCGGACTGGCTCAGAGGACAAGCCCCCGTCTCCGCTGACTTGGATCCTATCTCCGAAACCCGTTCAGATGCAGTAGAACCTGTCCAGTCTGTCCAGTCTGTCCAACCTGTCCAACCTGTTCAAACTCCTAAATGGGCAACCGGCGAGCTCCAGCGACCACGCCTGGCTAACCTGAGCGATACTTCGCAAGCCAGGTCCACCAGTGATGCTTCCGATTGGCGTGGTGGAGCCAATAGGGCCATGGCATCCGATGCTTCCTCGGAACCTGTCAAAATACCTGATTGGTCGGTCAACATTGAAAATACCCAGGCTGGCAGTAAAGAAGATATCCCGGAATGGCTGCGGGACCTTGAAACGAATAAGGAATATACTCCGTCGAATGACATCCACGACGCGTTAGCCAATGAACAGGATGACGCAGTGGCATGGCTCGAATCCCTTTCCGCCAAGCAGGGCGCCAAACCCGAAGAACTTGTTACTGATCCCGGCAAAGGCCATGAGAAACCAAAGGAATGGATGATCCAGGCTCAGAATATGGGTCAACAAACTTCTGCCGATCAGGAAATTGCACAAAGCCTTGGCGCATCTACCCAGGAACAGGATGATGCAGTGGCATGGCTTGAATCCCTTGCTGTCAAGCATGAAGCCAAACCCGAAGAACTTGTCACCGACCCAGGCAAACGTAGTGAAATCCCACCCGAATGGGTGCCGCAGACGCAGTCTTTGGGCGAGACTCAACCTGTTCCTTCCCAAGAAACGATCAAATCCAATTGGGTTGCTGAAGCTCAGAACATTGACGAAGGGTTCTTTGCCGAATTTGAAAAAGCTTCCACACCCACACCCGCCATTGACGAAACCGGGATGTGGCTTCGTAACCTCGAAGAAAAAGAAAGACAGGAAGAACAACCTGAAGAGCAAAAAATTGAGCGCCGTGATAAGCCTGAGTGGTTAAGTGAAACCCAGCAGACGATCTATGCTGGCGACCCGTCCGTTTTATCTGATGAACAATTTTCCTTCGCGGATAATAACCTGTACACTCAAGATCTTTCCAACTGGCTCAGCAGTTTGGATGATGAACCCGGCCTCGATTTTAACCCTGAATTAATTCGAGCCTCTGAAAGGCCGCCTTTCCCAAGCACGCCCGAAAAACAATTCGGAACACAACTTACTGTCTCTGATCTGTCTGGCACACTCGATGGTATGGATGCAGGAGATGAATCCTTGAAGGAACCCATCGCCTCAACTCCGACTAAGGAGCCTGTTCCAGTAAACATGAAAGCGGACCTCCCGGACTGGCTGCAAAATGAGGATGAGACAGTTGTTGCCCCGCAGGAAGCCAATTACGATGACACAACGCCCTGGTCGATTCGCGAACACTGGGAGGCGGAAGAAACGCCGCAAGAGCCCAGACCCACCTCGCCTTCCGACTGGCAGCCTTTGGAAGAAATAACCTTTGAAGAGCCCAAGCCAAGTCAGGCAGTGCAGGCTCTCAAACCGAAAACAAGGCAGCCTTCATCTCAATCGCGTGGAATTCCGACCATGAAGTTTTCTTTTTCACCAGAGCCGATCGAACCCATTGGCGCTTCCACTGCAAGGAAGAGATCCCGCCCAACACCATCCCAGCCAAAAGCGGAGGGACAAGACAATGTTGATGCGTTGAATCAGGCAAAAGGTAAGCTGGACCAAGGCGATATACCCGCAGCATTGGATCATTACAGGAAATTGATCAGGAAGGGCAAGCATCTTGAAGAGACCATCCGTGATTTGAATGAGTCGATCTATCGTTATCCTGTGGAAGTCAGCATCTGGCAGACGCTGGGGGATGCCTACATGCGCGCAAACCGCTTGATGGAAGCGCTTGAGTCTTATAACAAAGCCGAAGAATTAATTCGTTAATATTTTTCATTGTTGTTCAATCGTCCAGCATGGGGATTGGACAACAATGACATCATTTTTTGTTCGGGAGGAAATCTGTGGAAAGAACGCTCGTACTTGTAAAACCTGACGGCGTGCAACGCGGTTTGATCGGTGAAGTGATTGCCCGCTTTGAACGCCGCGGACTTCGCCTTGTTGGCGCGAAATTTATTCAGGTCACCCAGACATTGGCTGAAACGCATTATGCCGAACACAAAGGCAAACCATTTTATAACGGTTTGATCTCGTACATAACTTCCGCGCCGGTGATGGCGATGGTTTGGGAAGGTCCAAGCGCTATTGCTGCTGTGCGTCAGACGGTTGGTTCAACCAAACCCGTTGAATCAGCGCCTGGCAGCATCCGCCATGATTTTGCCCTCGAAGTGGGACGCAACCTCATCCACGCTTCGGACAAACCCGAAACCGGTGAAAGCGAAGTTGCACTCTGGTTTAAGTATGAAGAACTTGTGGATTGGAAACGCGCTGTAGATGTGTGGATGTTTGAGGAGTAATGTATATCTGCTAAAATAAGGTAAACCGTTGTATAGTTATCTTATTAGGGGGCGTGTTGTTTCTTCCGCTGAATAAAGGAGAAATTGCTATGAAAAGATCACCATGGTTCACAGCAGCATTGATACTTGTACTTGCGGTATTAGCCTGTACCATCCCCGGTGGGAGCGGTGGCGATGCTGACGCAGTCGCAACGCAGGTGGCATTGGGCATTCAGCAAACCAGTGTGGCAAACCAACAGATGACGCTGGCGGCTCCAACTTTCCCGCCGCCAGCTGAGACTTATACCCCTTACCCGACTTATACTTCGGCTCCTGCCGAGGCGGCGGTAATCCCCACATCCACCCCGGTTGATATGCGGGCGCGAATCAAAGCATCCAACATTCTCATTTATGAGGATATTGTGGGATACCCCTCGTTATTACCGATCGTCAGCAGTACCATCAACACGATGAACTTTTCAGGAGGCAAAATCGTGAACACTGGCGATGCTTTGGGCACCTTCAAGGAGCATGCCAATTCTGCCACCGAGTGGGATTTAATGATCGTCGCTGCAGAGGTACGCACCGAATTCAGCGGTGAAATGTTCGAAATGATGTATGACCATATCGAAAGTGGCGGAGCGGTTATCATCGAAGCCTGGTATTTGGATAAGATCGTTACCGGTAAAATTGCTCCAATCTTAAGTAAGTGTGGCGTCAGCTTCTTCCGTGATTGGATACGCGATTACGTTTATGATCCTTTCAATTTCTCGATCTACTGGCTGGATAAGTCTCATCCAATACTCTCCTCGCCAAATACGGTAGCGGCGCCGTCCTATCCATATCCGGAATGGTTCACTGACGCCGGCGACTTGCTAAAACTAAGTTCAGGCGGAGATGCAGTGATGGTGGGCGGCCTTCATCTTGACCGCAAGTCGGATTATGGCGTGTTGGCTGTATGCATGGGCGGGCGGATGGTCATCCAAACCTTCTCATCTCATGATTACAAATGGGATATTGTACAGCCCCTGTGGGAGAATTACATCACCTACACCCTCACCAAACATTACGAATACACACCCTGAGTGAGCAGGCATGAAACCTTGACCGCTGCTCCGATGATTTCGCGTTTCGAATTGCGTAATTCATAAAAACATCCCGCAGACTTTTGAATTCTGCGGGATGTTGATTTATTGCAATCTCAGCAATACTTTTCCGTCTTCCCATAATTCTTCGAGTCGATAGAAATCGCGCTGGTCTGGTGAGAAGAGGTGGACAACAACATCGCCGTAGTCCACGACCACCCAGCCGTCACGGGAGTTGCCCTCTTTTTTACCCTTCTTGCGGCGCTTTTTGCGCATTTCATCCAGCGAGGCATTGGCGAGGGCATCTAGCATGCGGTCACTGGTGCCGGTGCAAATGATGAAATAGTCGGTAAATGTAACGATGTCCTTCAGGTCTATCAGGACGATCCCCTCCCCCTTTTTGTCTTCCAGGGAATTTACAATATCGCGTGCAAGTTCGAGTGCGTTCAGGTCTCACCTCTATTTTTTAATGGCGCAGAAAATAATTTTGTATAAACCGAGCCGCTGGAGTGCAGTTCGCTTTTATAAAGTTGGATGGAGTCTATTCGGGCGACGCCAATATTGCCAATTTGAATCCCGTCCAAAGACTTGCGGATTTCTTGCAAGTCTGCTGGGTCAATGTTCTGGCGTACCCGTCCGATAGTGAGATGCGGGGAGAAAGGGTGTTCTTCCTTTTCGTAGCCCAGGCGGGATGTGCCTGCTTCAATGTTTCTTTGCAGGGAGACGAGGTCAGCTGGGGCGTGAATGCCTGCCCAAATGACGCGAGGCCGCTTCGGGGTCGGGAAAGAGCCGATACCACCGATTTGCAAGTCGAACTGTGGATGAGACTCGGCTGTGCGGATGAGTAACTGTTTAAGGAATTCCAAATGCGAGTTGGCAATATTTCCGATGAATTTTAAGGTTAAATGCATATTTTGTGTTGGAACCCAGCGGACGAGGTCATCTCTCAAAGTTTGGCGCAGGCAGATTGTTTGTGTTCCGATTGCATCTTGAAGGGTTGCTGGCAGTTCGATGGCGATGAAGGCGCGCAGAAGATTCATGCGATAAAATAATCTTCAAATATGAGGATGGGTATGGAAAGGGCGCTGGAGAACATTTTTATGACGGGAAAGCCGTTGACGCGCATCATTTCTGTGAACATTTCTGCCGTATTCCGTTCATCTTGTATGATTATATCTGTTTTGTGTACCTCAGCCATTTTTTATCCTTGGCATTAAAAATAGCATATTGCAGATGAATTGGCAAGGGGTTGTTATATTAGTAATGAGTCTACTGCAAAAAGGACTCTTTACCGCGAAGAGGCGAAGTCCGCGAAGAAAAAATTAAAATCGTGAAGGTTTTCTTAAAGACTCTTCGCTTGATTCTTTAATATCTTAAGAACTTCTTTGTGTTCTTTGCGGTCTTCGCGGTAAAAAAGGTTTTTGCAGTGGAGTCAGTAATGGTTTCGTAAGAATTCATATTGCACGACAGTCTAGTTTGCATGGCGCTGACAGGAGGAACGATGACCGACTTGGATGCTTTTCGTGCGGAGAAGGATGATTTCTTTGGGAGTCATCCGCAAAGCCCGCTGAATCTCGAGCAGAAGCATGATTTTCACGGATTGCAGTATTTCCCTGAAAATCATGCTCTGCGCTTTGAAGCCAGGGTGGATGAATTCCCGAACAAGGAGAGATTTGAAATGCAAACTTCAACGGGGGATGTTCAGGTTTATGAAAGATTTGGAAAGTTCAAGTTCGTCGTGGAAGAGAAGGAAATTGAGTTGACGATCTACAAAAGCGGACATGGATTTTTCCTCCCGTTCGTGGATGCCCTGGCGGGCAAAGAGACATACCCTGCCGGACGTTATCTCGAGCCTGAGCCTTTAGCGGGCGGTCGTTTTATCGTGGATTTCAATGTCGCCTATAACCCGTACTGCGCATACAATGAGATGTGGTCTTGCCCCATCACGCCCGCTGAAAATCGTGTGAAGGTGGCAATTCGCGCGGGGGAGAAATTGTTCCATGCGTGAGAAATAAAAAAATGACGGGATTTTCATCCGTCATTTTTTATTTTACCCTTGTATTTTCCAGCACTGCCAGCAGCGCTTCGTATTCTTCGCAGCAGTCCGCGCACATATCCAAATGTTCGCGAATAAGAGCGGGAATCCTGCTTGCATCCTTTGTTTCCACCTCGGTTTCGACAAATATGTCCAGGCGGGCGTACATTTCACCGCAGGATAGTTCATCCTCCCGCGCTTTTTCAAGTACTCTTAAAAACTTGAGCACAACTTCATCTTCAAGTTTTTGTTGAGGCGCGAATGTATTTTGAATATTTTGAAATAAAGATTTCAGGTTCATCTATAGGTTGAGACGATTAACGAAATATTAATCTTACTTTTGCTCAAAGGCGGTTAATAGGTCTTGCGCAGTGAGGTCCTCAAGGGCCAGTCGTCTTTTCAACCGCAGACGGGCATCGTGCAGGAGTTTATAAAGCGCGTTGCGATTGGTCTTCATGCGTTTGGCCGCTTCTTCGATGGGGATATCCTGCAAGCTGAGCAGGACGAGGGCTTCGCGTTGTTTTGGGGTGAGTTCCTCCTCAAGAATGCGGCGGACGCGTACGAGCATGTCGGCGCGTTCCGCTGAGGTTTCGGGGGAGGCTTGTGGGTCAGCAAGCAGGCCGCGGGGAGGCGGAGCGTCTTCATTTTCCGTCAGTTCGTCCAGCGATGCATCCCGCCATCTTTTTCGGCGCAGTTCTGTCAATGCGATCCGAATGGCGATCTTATGTACCCAGGTGGTGAAGAGACTGCGGCCTTCAAATGTATCCAGTTGGTCGAGCACACGCAGAAGGGTTTCCTGTGTCACTTCTTCCACCAGGGGCTGGAAGAGCGGGTTATCTGAGGAGAGCCAGCGCGAAAGCGCGTAGGGTAAACCCTTTTGGATAATCTCGTGCAGGTCATTTAATGCTTCTGCATGTGTGTCACCTGAGTCTCGCAGGTCTGCCAGCCAGGCTTCGTTGGTGCGACTGCTTCTTTGCGCGGAAGGATGAAATGTTGTCATGACGATTGATTATAAAAGAGAATCGATCAGGAAACTGAATTCTTATGAAATTATGAGACTATCTGATTAACTTATTTCCAGGATATGAGTTTGTATATGAATAAAAAAACCGCTTTTCAGCAGTTTTTTTGCGGGCGCGGAGGGGTTCGAACTCCCGACCTCATGTGTGTTTGTTCACCTTCAATTGTTAACCTGCGGGCGCATAACTAGCGCAAAAGACTATCTGTGGGGTCTGCGGTTTGGCTAGACATGAGGCTGTTGGCTCATGTTTCGGCGGTTATAGAAAAAGAAAGTTCCCGCTATGGAACTCGAGACCACCGCTCCCCAGAGCGCCTGATCGCGCGGGTGGTGTATCGAATGCTAAAGTGCCAGGTGGAATAAGAGCCGTTTAGTGTACATGGGTATGAATATCGTTATCACGAGCAACAGGTGAAATACTTGCAGAAAAAAGCCGCCAAGTTTGGCTTCCAACTTACCCCAACATGGCTGTTCCTGAGAAGGGGCAGTTGTAAAACCTGATCGGGGAAATTTTAAGTTGACAAATCCCAAAAACGCCTTATACTAAACATATCTCACTTCTGTGACGTTATGACGCAATAGCGAGATATGTTTTCCAGGCAATGAATTTCCTCATGGTTGGAGGTTCTGCATGGTTTTACGATTATTCGATAAGTGGCAGGGTCAATCATTGGATGGGATCATCGCGGAATGTCGGGAATTGGTAGAGGACGCCGAATTTCCAACAGTGAAGCGTTGGCGCGAAGCGGGGGGAAAAGTTCTCGGTCATTTTCAGGTTTACTTTCCAGAAGAAATCGCTCACGCGGCGGGGATGCTGCCGCTAAAAATGCGCGGCGCGCCTGTCGAGTGTATGCACTCGGATTCCCATTTCGGCTCCTATCTATGTTCGATCATCAAGACCTCGCTCGAACTTGTGTTGAGCAAGCAGGTCGAATTGGATCTGTTCGTCACCCACCCCATCTGCGACGCGGCGCGTAATCTTGGGGCGGTGTGGGGACGCAATTTCGATTATCCATGCCAGATCCTGTACCTGCCTCAAAACGCGAACTCCGCCGCATCTGCGACATACCTGCGCGATGAATACGCGCGCGTGCAAGCGGATATCGAAGCGATCACGGGGAGAAAGATTACGGAAGAGGCGCTGAAAAATTCCCTGTCTGTCTTTAATGAAAATAGAAGCCTGCTGCGCCAGTTATACGAATTCAAGCGCAAACAACCCTGGTTGATCTCGGCATATGAAACATATTTGCTTATGAACGTCGGGGGATTGATCACGCGCGAGGAACATAACGAAATGCTCAAGGCTGTCATGCCGCTGATCGAGACGCGCTCAGTCAAACGTCATGACAAAATCAAGGTGGTCTTCGAGGGTGGCTTCTGTGAGCAGCCTCCGCTGGATTTAATTCGCACGATCTCGCAATCTTGTTATGTTGTGGATGATGATTTGTTAATCGGCTTGCGCTGGATTCTTGAAGATGTCTCGCTTGAAGGCGATCCGTTATTCAATCTCGCGGAAGCGTATTTGGAGAAATCAAGTTACAGCCCCGTGCAACATGACTCGCGCAAACCAAAAGAGAAAATGCTTTTGCAGCGCATCGCGGACTCGGGCGCAGAGGCGGCGATCATCACCGCCGCGAAGATGTGCGAACCAGGGTTAGAAGAGCAGGTGGCATACACAAAGGCGTTGGATGAAAAAGGGATTCCCTACTTCGTCAGCGAGTTCGAAGAGAGCATGACCAGTTTCGATCACATGGAGATCCAACTGGAGACATTCACGGAAAATATATTATTCGGATGATGTCACTTCGTCGGGTCTCGATACGAGCGAGACGATCACTCGCTCTACTCGACCACCATCGCAATGACATTTAATAAAGGTGACATAATGACAGAAGATAAAAAAGTTGACATCGTTGGGCGCGGCAACGTGGAAGGGGCGAACCTGTTCCGCGATTGGTTTGCAGAATTGGGCGAAGCGGCAAAGAACAACCAGGGCGCGGCGTATGTCTTCGTGATGGGAAGCATGGCGGAGATATTGAAGGTCTTCGATTTTCCGCTCGTCCTGCCTGAGATCACTTCCCTGCAAACTGCAGTTCGCCGTGTTGCGGATGAATACCTGACCGTCGCAGAAGATTACGGCTACTCGCCCGATATTTGCGGATATGTCAAAGCGGACATCGGCGTTCACCTGCGCGAAAGAAAACATCCGATGGGGAATATTCCCAAACCCGCGCTGACCGTGTTAACCAATGCCTGCAACACCTATGTCAAATGGGCGGAGATTTGGGAACGCATGTACGGTGTGCCTGTCTTTGTATTAGATGTGCCAGCCACGCGTCAGGCGGGCGGACAATTTCAATTAGGCAGTTCGGATTTCGCGCGTGATTGCAAATACGTCGAAGCGCAGATCAGAGAACTGATTACGCTGTGCGAAAAAGTATCGGGAAAGAAGTTTGACATTGACCGCCTGCGTGAAACGATGGCTTACGCCAATGATATGAACAGCGGTTGGAAGCGCGTGCTTGAACTCAACAAGAGTAAACCATCGCTGTTCAATGCGTTGACCGACGGCACGGTGTATCTGGGGGTCTCGAATAATTTCCGCGGCACAAAAGAAGGCAGTCAATTTTTCAAGAATCTCGTGGAAGAAATGGAATACAAAGCCGCGCGCGGAATCGGCACGCAGACCGATGAAAAATACCGGCTGGCATTCGTCGGCGTGCCGTGCTATCCGATCTTCCGCCGCTTCAATGAGATGTTCGCAGAATGGGGCGGCGCGTTTGTTCATTCCACATATTTGCATTTCGCTTCGGGCGGAGCCAATATGGGATTTGAGTACGATGTCAATCGTCCCATTGAAAGTTTGGCGGAAGGCACTTTGATCAGCGTCCGCGAAGCGATGGATAACATGTTCCATCAGGATCGCGTCTTGATCAAGATGGTCAAGGACTATGAACTGGACGGCGTCATTTATCACCCGATCAAATCCTGCCGCACGGTCTCGACAGGCCTGGCAGATGGACGCCGAGCAATGATGGCTGCAACGGACACGCCGAGTCTCTTCATCGAATCAGACATGATGGACAAGCGCGTTGTCTCTGAAGCGCAGATAAAAAATCGCGCGGATGCCTTCTTTGAAGGACTTGCATCACGCCGATTAACGGCACAGAACGCATAAACAGATCATGTCATTGCGAGCCCCGATAGGGGCGAAGCAATCTCCCATTGCGACGAGATTGCTTCCCGAAGGTCGCAATGACATCTGACAACTGGAGGTTTTCATGGCATACGCCGCAGGTGTAGATGTCGGCTCGACACAAACAAAAGCGATCATCATCAACGAAGCCAGTGAAATCGTTGGGCGTTCCCTGACCGATACGGGTGCGAATGTTGTCGTCGCGGCTGAGAACGCATACAACGAAGCGCTCAAGAACAGCAACATTCAGGAAGAGGAAGTCGAATACGTGATCGGCACAGGCTATGGCAGGTATCGCGTCACGTTTGGAAATACACAGGTGACTGAAATTTCCTGTCACGCGCGCGGCGCCTCGCACATGTTTCCCAACACAAAAACTGTGCTGGATATGGGCGGACAGGATACCAAAGCAATTCGCGTTGGTTCAAATGGCGACGTGCTGGATTTCTGTATGAACGATAAATGCGCGGCAGGGACGGGTCGCTTCCTCGGAGCCGCCGCAGCCGCGCTGGATATTCCGCTCGGCGAATTGGGCAACGTCGCCATGCAGTCGGAAAGACCGGTCAAGATCAGCACCACATGCACGGTCTTCGCCGAGTCCGAAGTATTATCGTGGCTGGGTAAAGGCAAAAAGATCGAAGATATTCTCTGGGGCGTGCATCTGTCCATCGCATCGCGCTCCGTCGGTTTGCTTCGCCGCGTTGGGATCGAAGAAGAACTAACTTTCACAGGCGGCGTCACCAAAAACCCAGGGGTGATCAAGGCGCTCGAACAGGCGATTGGTTTCAAATTAAATATCAGCGCTGACTCGCATTACATCGGCGCGCTCGGAGCCGCATTATTTGCGCTCGATCACATTGTCGCCAGCCGTGCCCCCTCCAGCGTAAAGGAGACCGCATGACTTACGTTACAGGTATTGACGTTGGTTCCACTTACACAAAAGCCGTTATCCTGCGCGATGGAAAAGAGATTATCAGCCGCTCCATGCTCAGCACGGGATTTCGGCTCGAAGAAGCCGCGCGCAAGGCGTTTCACAACGCCCTCGATCTCGCGGGACTTCATGAGGTTGACTGTTCCTATTTGGTGACCACCGGTTTTGGGCGGCATCTGGTCACGTTCCGCGATGTCAATGTGACAGACATCAACGCCAGCGCACGTGGTGCGACCTTCCTCTATCCAAACACCCGCACCATTTTGGATGTCGGCGGGCAGACGATGAAGGCCATCCAACTTGTCGAGGGCGGAAAAGTCAAGTCATTTCGTTTGAACGATAAATGCGCCGCAGGCACAGGCGCGTTCCTCGAAAAGACCGCGCGTTACATGGGCTACAAAACCGAAGAGATCGGAACACTGGCGGCTGTGTCCAAACAAGCCGTGCCAATCTCCGGCGTTTGCGCAGTGTTCGCGGAATCAGAAGTGATTAACCACCTATCGCAGGGATCATCTCCTTCTGACATTATGTTTGGAGCCATCACTTCACTCGTTGCCCGCTCCACGCAATTGATCAAACGCGTTGGCTTGACTCCAGAGTTCACATTGATCGGCGGAATCCTGCGCTATGAATCGATGGGACGCGTGGTGCGCGAGCAACTCAAGACCGAGGTCAATGTGGCGGAAGGCGATATGGTTCAATTCGTCACCGCGCTGGGCGCGGCAATCCTAGGATTCCGGCGCATGGAAAAATTGAATAAAGAAGATGCAGTGGAAATAACATAATGGCAACTACAGAAAAACCATCCGTCCGCACGCAGTTTTTGATCTTCACCTTGTTCGGTGAATTCATCCTCGCGCGCGGCGGCTCCATTTGGACGAGCAGCCTGCTCTCCATGCTGAGTCATTTGGATGTCGGCGAGCATGCCGCGCGGATCACGCTCTCGCGCATGTCGCGCAAGGGCTGGCTGGCAACACGCAAAGAGGGGCGCCGCAGTCAGTATTCGCTTACTCCGCGCGGTTGGTCATTGCTCATTCAAGGGGAAAAACGCATCTTCGAGCCGCCGCTCAAAGAATGGGATGGGATGTGGCACATTGTTGTCTTCTCATTACCAGAGAAAAAAAGAAGCCTGCGTCACGCCTTCCGCGCGCGCCTGCCCTGGCTTGGGTTTGGCCAACTCGCGCCGAATACATGGGTCTCCCCTCACAACCGCAAGACGGAAATCACCGCGCTGGGCAATGAACTCGGCATTCAGGATCACTTCGAAATATTTTCAGGGATTCACGCAGGTCCTTCGGAAGACCAGGAACTCGTTCAACGCTGCTGGGACCTGCCCAACCTGACGACCCAATATAAAAAATTTCTCGCCAAATTTGAAAAGGAATATCTTGAATGTAAAAGCAACGGGAAACACGCGCTGTCGTTGGACGATTGTTTCGTCCGCCGTTTCTGGTTGATCCATCACTTCCAGAATTTTCCACGCATTGATCCCAACCTGCCCGCCGCCCTGCTCCCGCCCGATTGGATTGGATTCAAGTCGCGGCAACTGTTCGATGACTATCATCAAATCCTGGAAAAACCCGCCAATCAATTCGTGGATGAAGTGGTTGGCGAAGATAGAAACTGATGTCACTGCGAGCGCTGGTCGAGTAGTTCTGAGCGGAGCGAAGAACGTACCGAGACCAAGCGCCTGCCCTGACTGCCCGATAGGGCGTGTCGAAGGGAACCAGTTTCCTGTGGCTATGGGATTGCTTCGACGGAAGAACACCGTCTCGCAATGACATGAAAAGGAGAATAACAAATGGATGTATTGAAACAACAAAAAACCGACTTCAAAGAAATCATCTTCGAAAAGGCGAATTGGGTGGCGCGCATCACCATCAATCGCCCGCAGGTGTACAACTCCTACAGCACCAACGCGCTGGAGGAACTGGCGCAGGCTTTCCGTCAAGCCGCGTTCGACGATGAAGTAGCTGTCATCGTCTACACGGGCGCAGGCGACAAAGCCTTTTGCACGGGTGGGGATGTCAAGGAATATCAGGAACGCTACACGCGCTCGCCGCACGACTACTGGAAATATATGCGCTTGTTCGGCGCGTATATCGAAAGCATCGTCAACACGGGCAAGCCTGTCATTGCGCGCTTGAATGGGATGGCTGTCGGCGGCGGGAACGAATCAAACCTGGCATGTGATCTCGCTGTCATCGCGGAACATGCCTGGGTGGGACAGGTCGGCACAGGCGTCGGAAGCGTCGCGGCGGGCGGGGCGACTCAATGGCTGCCGATCACGGTTGGGGATCGCCGCGCCCGCTACATGTTAATGACGAATCGCCGCATCCCCGCGTATCAGGCATTGGAATGGGGACTCGTTAACGAAGTCGCACCGTCGGTAAAAAAGGATGGCGAGTTCATTAGTCATGCCACGCCAGAACAAATTTCCAAAGCGCAAAAAGGCGCGGACGGTTACAGCATTGATCTTTCCAAACTCGATGAAATGGTGGACGTCCTCGCGCAGGAACTGGTGGATAAATTTGCCGAATGCACGCGCTTCACAAAAGAACAAGTCAACTTCTGGAAAAATCTCGGCTGGCATCAAACCATTGGCGCTGCGCGCGATTGGCTGTCCATTCACTACACTTCATGGGAGCCGCTCGAAGGCATGACCGCCTTCGTCGAAAAACGCCCCGCGCGCTATCGCATGTTGCGCGAACGCGCCGCGCAAGGCAAGAGCAGCGAGTTCATCTGGGGCGCGTACGAAAAGACTTGCTTCGCTTGCGGCGCAAAAGCCCTGCCCGAAGAATTTACTCACTGCGGCGCATGTGGCGCGGAACTCAAATGACCGACTCATTCATCACCGTCGAGACGAAGAACGGCGCATCCACCCTGACATTGAGGCGGGCTCCGCTAAACGTGCTTGATATTGCCGCCTTGAGTGGACTCGAGTCCGCGCTAACGGAGTTATCCCGCGACGAAAACCTGCGCGTCCTCATCCTGCGCGCCGAAGGGAAAATGTTCTCGGCTGGTGTGAACGTTGCCGATCACACGCCCGATAAAGTCGGCGAGATGATTCCGCTCTTTGATCGCGCCTGCCGCGCGCTGGCGAATTTCCCCTGCCCTACGCTGGCTGTTGTGCACGGTCACGCATTAGGCGGCGGGTGCGAGTTGGTTCTATGCTGCGACCTCGCGGTGATGACTGATAAAGCAAAGATCGGGCAGCCGGAGATTCACCTTGCCGCGTTTGCTCCCATCGCCGCGATGAGACTGCCGCTCATGGTCGGTTATCGCGCTGCCGCAGATATGCTGCTTACGGGTCGCACGCTTACATCTGATGAAGCGTTGAAGATCGGCTTGGTCAATGCCGTCGTTCCCGCTGATGAGTTGGAGCAATGGGTTCAAGAGAAGGTCACGCAGCTGTCAAATCTCAGCCGCGTTGCGCTCACCATGACCAAGCGCGCTTTGCAATCGGGCTTCGGCGCTTGGGACGCGTCAGCATCCGAGTTGGAAAGACTCTATTTGGATGAATTGATGAAGACCGAAGACGCGCACGAAGGTCTCGCGGCATTCATGGAAAAACGAGCTGCAGTTTGGAAACATAGATAGTTGAGTAGTTGGATCAAGGAGAAAAGAAAAGTTATGGCATCACGCGGACTTACTTATGACGAATTTGAAATGGGAGCGGTGTTCCCTTCGCAGGCGCGCACCGTCACCGAAGCGGATGTGGTGAACTTTGCAGGTCTCTCCGGCGATTTCAATCCCCTGCACACCGATGCGGAATTTGGAAAGTCAACTCCCATTGGCGAGCGCATCGCGCACGGCGTATTGATCCTTGCCATGGCAACTGGCATGGCAAATTGGATGGGCATCTTCGAAGGCACAACCATTGCACTGATGGAGCAGGTCACGCGCTATAAAGGCGCGGTGAAATTCGGCGACACGATCCACCTTGAGATGGAAGTGACGGAGAAGAAACCCACGTCAAAACCAGATCGAGGCGTGGTCAAGTTTGCCGTGCGCATTCGCAACCAGCGAGATGAGGTTGTTGTTGAAGGAGAGTGGACTCTCCTGATGAAAACAAAGTCGTAAACAATCCGTCATTGCGAGCGGAGCGAAGCAATCCCTCCCTGCTTGATAATTACGTGAGATTGCTTCGTCGTGGCGCCTCGGCGCCACTCCTCGCAATGACATAAAAATAACTGGAGGGCAGTATGTTACTCAAAGATAAAGTCGCATTGATCACGGGCGGAGGAAATGGAATCGGACGCGCGACGGTGCTGCGCTTTCTAGAAGAAGGCGCGAAGGTCGCGACAGTTGATCTGGATGAGGCTGGGTTGGAGGAAACGCGCAAAGAGGCAGAGCAGGCTGGAGGCGCCGCCCTGAGCGAGTCGAAGGGTCAGATATTGACCGTGACTGCCAATGTCACCAAACGCGAAGATGTCCAGCGCGTCGTGGATTCTGTCGTCAAAGAATATGGTCGTCTCGATATTCTCATCAACAACGCAGGCATCACCCGCGACGCGCTGACCACGCGCATCAAGGACGGCGAAGTCAAATTCATGTCCGATGAGCAGTGGGACGTGGTGATAAACGTCAACCTGAAAGGCACGTGGCTGTGTTCGCAGATTGCCTCCGTCGAAATGATCAAACAAAAATACGGGCGCATCGTCAACACCGCCTCGGTTGCGGCAATAGGACATATCGGACAGGCGAATTACGCCGCGTCGAAAGCGGGTGTGATCGGCTTGACACAAACGCTCGCACTTGAATGGGCGCGCTTCAACATCGCGGTCAACTGCATCGCGCCCGGCGGCACGAAGACGCGCATGACGGCGGCGATCCCTGAAAACATCATGGCGGGCTTGCTCGAGAAAATTCCGCTGAAACGCATGGCTGAACCTTCCGAGATCGCGGCGGTTCATGCCTTCCTTGCCAGCGACCAGGCTTCGTTTATCACGGGGCAGGTCATCTTCGTGGACGGCGGACAAACCGTGGGAGCGTAACATGGCATACCAAAAATCATTCATCCCCTACGGTGGATATTGGTGCTCGCCCTTCGCGCGCTGGCAGGGAAGTTTTGCAAATTTGCACGCGCTGAAATTCGCAGCGGATGTGACGCGCAAAGCATTGGAAGCGCGGAACATCTCGCCCAAGACATTCAGCAACGTCTATCTCGGCATGACCATCCCCGCAACGCAATCGTTTTACGGCGCGCCGTGGTTCGCGGGATTGATCGGCGCGGAGGGAGTCACGGGTCCCGTTTTTTCGCAGGCTTGTGCGACCTCTGCGCGGGTGATCGGCAGCGCGGCGCAAGCAGTGGAAACGGACAGCAGCGACTCGATCCTGTGCATTACCGCGGATCGCACATCAAATGGACCTCACCTGCTTTACCCGAATCCGCTCAACCCCGGCGGGCGCGGCGACGCGGAGGATTGGGTGTGGGACAACTTCAATCGCGATCCGTTCGCAGGCAACAGCATGTTGCAGACAGCCGAGAATGTCGCAAAGGAAGCGGTCATCGCGACTGCCGAACAGCATGAAGTCGTACTCATGCGTTACGCTCAATATCAAAAGGCGCTCGAAAACGACGCGGCTTTCCACAAATGCTATATGACACCCGTGGAAGTTAATCCATCTGGAAAAAAAGTCATCGCGACAGTTGCAGACGATGAAGGCATTTTCCCATCCACTGCGGAAGGATTGGGAAAACTCAAGCCCGTCATGCCCGATGGAACGGTCACCTTCGGCGGACAGACTTTCCCAGCGGATGGAAACGCAGGCATGGTTGTCACCACACGCGAAAAGGCGCGTGAACTCAGCCGCGATTCGAAAATCGAAATTCAACTGTTGTCTTTTAATGAAGGACGCGCCGCAAAAGGCTTCATGCCCAAGGCAAATATCCCCGCTGTGCGCGGCGCATTGGGACAGGCAGGTGTGGACTTGAAAGACATCAAAGCCATCAAGACGCATAATCCCTTTGCCGTGAACGATATTTTCCTCAGCCGCGAGTTGGACATTGCATTGGATAAGATGAACAACTACGGCTCGTCGCTCATCTGGGGGCATCCGCAGGGACCGACCGGCATGAGACTCATCATTGAGTTGATCGAGGAATTGGTAATTCTCGGCGGCGGCTATGGATTATTCACGGGCTGCGCGGCGGGCGATACTGCCGCGGCAATCGTGCTGGAAGTCCGTACAGGATGAAGAACTTTCGTGCACGGATTACACTGTTTGCACGGAAAAGTACGGAATTTTTTTATAAAGAAAAAATCCGTGTAGTTCCGCGAAATCCGTGTACAAAAAAAGCATAAGCCAATGACTGACCTTTATCCATTTTCCACATCCATCAGGGTGCGCTTCAATGAGACCGATGCGCAGGGACACGTGAACTTCGCGCAGTATCTCAATTACTTTGATGTCGCCGTGACCGAGTACCTGCGCGCTATTGGTTTTAGTTACCAGCAAATGCTCGCTGAGAATTTGGATATGCTCTATGTGGACTCGCACGCGTCCTACATTGCGCCCTCGCATTTTGAAGATTCGCTGCGTATTCACTGCCGCGTGGGAAAAATCGGTAATTCCAGCGCGCGTTTTGATTTTCAGATTTTCAACGAAACAACTAATTGCCTGACGGCAAATGGCGAAATCACAATCGTAATGGCCGATCGCAAGACATTTCAAAAAATGCGCGTCCCCGATCATTTACGTCAGGCGTTGGAGGATAAACAACAATGAAGGCTGCTGTTTTTCATGCCGCCAACCGACCGTTGGCTGTGGAAGAAATCCCGACGCCAAAGCCAGGCGTGGGAGAAGTTCTGGTTAAAGTGGCGGGCTGTGGAGTCTGTCACACCGACCTGCACTACATTGACCATGGCGTGCCGACGTTCAAGAAGCCGCCTCTCGTGCTGGGACATGAAGTCTCTGGCACGGTTGCAGGATTGGGTGCGGGAGTCTCGCAATGGAATGAAGGCGACCGTGTGTTATTGCCTGCCGTCTATGGATGTGGACAATGTTCCATGTGCCGCACGGGACGTGAAAACATCTGCGAGAAGATGGTCATGTTCGGCAACAACGTGGACGGCGGTTACGCGGAGTATATGCTCGCGCCTGCCAAAGATATCATCGCATTGCCCGATGAACTTCCATTGATCGAAAGTTCCATCATCGCGGACGCGGTCACCACGCCTTATCACGCGGTTGTCAATCGCGGACAGGTGAAACCGGGCGATTCGGTCATTGTCTTCGGATGCGGAGGCATTGGATTGAATCTGGTGCAGGTCGCGGCGGCGATTGGGGCGAGAGTCATCGCTGTGGATGTGGTGGATGCCAAATTGGAATGGGCGAAGAAACTCGGCGCGCAAGCCACGATCAATGCAAAGAACGTCGAGCGTGTGGATAAAGAAGTCCGCAAACTGACGGGCGGCGGGGCAGACATCGGCTTTGAAGCCATCGGCAACCCCGCAACCCAGGCTCAAACCTTTTCCTGCATTCGCACAGGCGGACGCTTCGTGGTGGTCGGCTATACCGATAAACCGATGACACTCGATACGGGGCGCGTCATGTACCGCGAAATGGAAATCCTCGGTTCGCTCGGCTGCCGCGCGGTGGATTATCCACGCGTACTGGAATTGGCGCGGCAGGGCAAGATCAAGGTGAAGGAACTTGTCACAGCGCAATTCCCGTTGAACGATATCAACGCCGCGTTCGATACGCTGCGAAGCGGCGAAGGCATCCGCTCGGTGATTGTGCCGTAAACATTAATAAGACTTCGGAAGTCTCCCGCATAGAACTCCGATTATGAAGACCCCCAAAAAGACTTCCGAAGTCTGCTCCGAGAGCAACAATGATCATAGACTTTCACATTCATCTCAGCCGTCCGGAACACGAACATCCCTGGGTAATGGATTGGATGCGTTCCAACTTTTCAGGAGACCTGGATGAATTTGTCGAACAAATACTCACCCCTCAAGGCATTCGTCAATATTTACAGGCGAACGATATTGACTGGGCGGTTGGGCTTGCGGAAGTATCGCCGATCACAACGGGCGTCGCGGACAACGAATACGTCGGCAAGTTTTGCGCGGAAACCAACAGGATCGCCGACCCAGCTTCAGGTCCGCGTGGACGCGTGCTGCCTTTCGCCAGCATCAATCCATTCATTGTCAATGATCTTGCCGCCGAACTCGAAAGGTTAGTGAAGACTTACGATTTCCGAGGCATCAAAGTATATCCGACCTACCAGCATCATTACGCCAACGACCCGCGCATGTATCCGCTTTACGCGAAGGCGCAGGAACTTGGATTGCCCATGATGGTGCACACAGGTTCATCGGTCTTCAGAGGCGCGCGCATCAAGTATGGCGATCCATTACTGTTGGACGATGTAGCGATAGATTTTCCCGAATTGAATATTTTAATGGCGCACTCGGGACGACCGTTCTGGTATCAGCAGGCCTTTTGGATGGCGCGGCGGCACGCAAACGTTTACATGGAAGTCTCCGGTTTGCCCGCGAAAAATTTATTGGAATATTTTCCACGGCTCGAGGAACTAGCAGATAAGGTCATTTATGGTTCCGACTGGCCCGGCAACCCCGATCTGCAACGCAACCCGAATGCAATCAGGGCTTTGCCAATTTCGGAAGCTGCGAAGGAAGCCATTCTTTATGATAATGCGGCAAGAATTTTAAAATTGTAAAAATGTACCGTCATTGCGAGGAGGGTCGAGTAGAGCGAGTGTTCTTCCCGCTCGTATCGAGACCCGACGAAGCAATCCCCCGTTATGCGAGGAGATTGCTTCGGGCAATGGTCTCGATACGCAACGAACGCCACTCGACCAGCGCCCTCGCAATGACATGAACACGGAGGTGTCATGCGTGAATTTTTGTTAGGCAATGAAGCCATCGCCCGCGGAGCGTGGGAAGCCGGAGTGAAATTTGTCTCCGGGTATCCCGGCACGCCAAGTACCGAGATCATCGAGACTCTCGCAACGCGCTTCCCCGAAACCAATCCACGCTGGTCCGCGAATGAAAAGGTTGCGTTTGAGGAGGGTATGGGCGCGGCGATTGGAGGCTTACGTGTTCTGGTCACGATGAAACACGTCGGCTTGAATGTCGCCGCAGACGCGTTCATGGTCTTTCCGTATTCAGGCACGAACGGCGGCTTCGTGGTTATCTCTGCCGACGACCCTGGCATGCACTCCTCGCAAAACGAACAGGATAATCGTTATCTTGCGCGCGTAGCAAAAGTCCCTGTGTTGGAGCCGAGCGACGCGCAGGAATGTCACGACTTCATCATCGCAGGCTTGGAATTATCCGAACAATTCAAATCGCCCGTTATGTTACGCACCACCACGCGCCTCGCGCATCATAAAGGATTGGTCGAAGTCGGCGAACGCAAGGAAGTTGAACAGAAGGAATTCGTGCGCGACGCGAAACGCTTCTCTGTCCCAATCTATCGCCTGGCGCGCCGACCCGAAGTTGAGAAAACGCTGAATGCGCTCACGGAATACGCCGAAACATGTTCATTCAATCGCATCGAACACAATGATAATAAATCAATCGGCGTGGTGACTTCAGGAATCGCGTATCAATATGTTAAGGAAGTCATGCCCGAAGCGGGAGTCTTGCGATTGGGAATGACCTTTCCCCTGCCCGTAAACTTGCTGCGTGAGTTTTGCTCCCAATATGAGACCGTGTATGTCATCGAAGAGGGCGAGCCGTTCATCGAAGAATACATGCGCAATTTGGGAATCACAAACCTCAAAGGCAAGGAAATCTTTGGCGTGATCGGCGAATACTCGCCGGGACGTTTGCAGCAAGCACTCGCGCTTGGCAACCCACCCAAGCCATATACAGAAGGCGTTAACCTGATCCCGCGTCCGCCGATGATGTGCGTCGGCTGCGGACATCGCACGGTCTTCGCGGCTTTGCGCCAGTTGAAGGTTACTGTATCGGGCGACATTGGTTGCTACACCCTGGGCGCTCTGCCTCCCTATGAAGCAGAACACACTACATTTTGCATGGGCGCGAGCATCGGTGTGGCGGTTGGATTGGAACAAGCCGGACACGAAGATACCGTCGCGGTTATCGGCGATTCGACCTTCATTCACGCAGGCATTCCGCCGCTCATTGACGCGGTCTACAACAAGAGCCATCTCACGCTTGTGATTTTGGATAACTCCGCCACAGGCATGACGGGAAGCCAGCAAAATCCCGCCTCAGGAAAGAATGTTATGGGAGAGGACGCGCCCAAACTGGACCTTGAGGCTTTTTGCCGCGCAACAGGTGTGGGTTCCGTCGAAGTGGTGGATACCTGGCAGCGCAAGGGAATCGTCAACACACTTCGACGCGCCATCGCATACCAGGGACCGTCGGTAGTAATTGCCCGGGGAGCGTGCCAGCAACTTCCAGAGATGAAGAGGCGGAACGTCATCCCCTTTGTAGTGGAAGAAGAACTGTGTACGCAATGCGACGCATGCTTCAAAGTTTGGTGTCCCGCCATCACGCGCACGGGACAAAATTTCCCCGTCATCGCCGCAAATGAATGTACATCCTGCACCGTCTGCGCGCAAGTCTGCCCAACGGACGCGATCAAACTTGCGGAGGTGATGGTATGAGCAACACGATTAGTTTGATGTTCGCGGGGGTCGGCGGACAGGGATCGTTATTGATCGCCGAGTTGACTTCGCTTGCCGCGGTCAGCGCGGGGTTCGACGTCAAACAAACCGAAGTGCATGGCGTTTCGCAGCGCGGCGGAAGCGTGGAGACACACGTACGCTTCGGCCGCGTTGCGAAAGTACATTCGCCCATTGTCACACCCGGTGAAGCGCTTGCCGTGATCGGATTGGAAAAACTGGAAGCGTTGCGCTTCGCACATTATGTGAACGCCAAAGAGGGGACGATATTGGTCAACGATTATGAGTTGATCCCAGGCTCGGTTGCCAACGCCGAAAAAATATATCCGCATGAAGCCATTGACTTTTTGAAATCAAAAGGATTGCGCGTGATCGTTCTGCCCGCATCCAAGATCGCGCGCGACCTCGGTGACGGGCGCATGGCAAACGTTGTGCTGCTCGGCGCGTTGTCCACCCTGCTGCCCATTCAACAGGAAACCTGGGACAAGACTTTGAAACTTCGCATCCCTGCGCGCTATTTGGAAGGAAACTTAAAGGCTTTCCAAGCTGGCAGGGAAATGATGAATTGAATCAATCGTAGGGGCGACCCTTCAAGATTTAGCAAGGCGCTTTGCTCTCGCTGGGCGAGTCGCCCCTGCTGTGTAAGATGACATAAGTAACCAAAGGAGTAAACCATGTCTGCAAATCCTAACGATACACACGAATTGATCTACGATTGGAACCTGGTGGACGCGCCCGAAAAGCCAAAACAGCGCATCATGGTCACGGACGAGACCCTGCGCGACGGGCTGCAATCCCCTTCCGTGATCCAGCCCGAGATTCAGGACAAGGTGTACCTGCTCTATCTGATGAACGATCTGGGAGTTGACGCGGCAGATTTGGGCTTGTGCGGCGCGGGGGAAAAATTCAAATACCACGTCACGGTTCTGGCGAAGGAAATCGTCAACCAGAAAATGCCCATCCAACCCCAAAGCGCGGCGCGTTCTGTAGTTTCAGATATCGCCCCCATTGTGGATGTGTCACAGGAAGTCGGTGTGCCCATCGAAGCCGCCATCTTCGTCGGCACAAGCCCGATCCGTCAATATGCCGAAGGCTGGGACATTAACTTCCTGTTGAAACAAACCGAGGAATCAGTGAGTTTCGCGGTGAAGAACGGACTCCCGGTCATGTTCGTCACCGAAGATACGATCCGCGCACAGCCCGAGACTCTGCGCCAGGTGTACACGACAGCCATCCGCGCAGGCGCGCATCGCATTTGCGCGGCGGATACAGTCGGGCATATCACGCCGCACGGCGTCCACGCATTGATCACTTTCCTGCGAAAGGTGGTGGATGAAATTGATCCAAATGTCGGGATCGATTGGCACGGTCACCGCGACCGCGGACTCGACGTCATCAATTCGCTCGCGGCAATCGAGGCGGGAGCGGATCGCGTCCATGCCTGCGGTTTGGGCATCGGCGAACGCAGCGGCAACACGCCGATGGAACTCCTACTTGTCAACCTCAACCTGCTTGGCTGGGCAAACCGCGACTTGACCAAACTCCCCGAATATTGCGAAGTGATCTCCGAAAAATGCGGCGCGGTCATTCCCTTCAACTATCCCATTGTCGGCGCGGATTCGTTCCGCACAGCCACTGGCGTTCACGCCGCGGCAATTGCAAAAGCCCTTAGCAAGAATGACAACTGGCTTGCGGAACATGTGTACTGCGGCGTGCCTTCCAGCATGGTCGGGCGCGTCCATGAAATTGAAATCGGACCCTTATCGGGCGAACATAACGTGCGCTTCTTCCTGCGCAAAAATAAGATCGAGGAAAATCCCACCTATATAACAAAAATTCTGGAAGTTGCCAAACGCTCCAATCGCCTGCTTTCGGATGAAGACGTCAGAAGAATTGTCACCGTGATGAGTCGCCGCATAAGAGCCAATCAGGAAGTCACCGATGAAGAATTGGATTACGAACTCTCGCGCAAGAGAGAAAGAGTTTGATGTGAAAGTTTACGTCAGACTTGCGGAACCGTTCTGGCGCGCGATTGGTCTTCGTGAAATTGAGATGGATATAAACCCCGCTTCACGCGTCGACGATTTGCTGGTTGCGCTTCGGGAACAGTATCCGAGCCTCGGCATTGAGTTCGACCAGACTCCGCCTCACATTTTTATCGGTGATGCGGAAGCGTCTCGCGATTCTTTGTTGAATGAAGATGCGCGCGTTCATCTCGTCTGGCCGATTGCGGGAGGTTGATGTGATTTATCAGGCAACCATCGCAATCATCAATCTCACTGATGGTGAAATTAAAATCACATTCATTCCTGACAATTTGATGCGCGCCTATCTTGGCGGGCGCGGATTGAATATGGCGTACCTGCGTCATTACCTTCGCGCACACGGCGACCCGCGCGATATTGACGCATTCGATCCGCGCAATCCGCTCATCATCGGCGCAGGATTATTGACAGGCACCATGGCGCCCAACGCGGCGCGCTTCAATGTTTCAGCGCGCTCGCCCGAAAGCGGGATATTAGGAGACTCAAATTGCGGCGGTTTTTTCGCGGCAGCAATGCGTAAAGCGGGATTTGACCGTCTCGTTATTTTGGGTCGCGCGGAAAAGCCATCGTATTTATTACTCGAAGATGGAAAGATCAGCATTCTGCCTGCGGATGGACTCTGGGGGACGAGAATCATCGAAGCGCAAGATCAACTCAAAGCAAAGCATGGAGCGGGAACTGTATCCGCAGTGATCGGTCCATCGGGAGAAAATCTTGTTCGCATGGCGGCAATTATGACGGGCAAGAAAAACGCGGCGGGACGCGGCGGCATGGGCGCAGTCATGGGGAGTAAGAATCTCAAAGCCATCGTTGCACGCGGCGGCGAGACGATTGAAGTCGCGCAAAAAGACACACTGCGCGCGCTGCGCGTCAAACAACAGAATGATCTAAAGAATTCAAAGATCGTGCAGGTGCTTGGAAGAGTGGGCACGCCTTTATTATAGGAAGTCAGCAACCGACTCGGCGCGATCCGCACGCGCAACAGTCAGGATAATTATTTTGAGGACACGCTCAACGCCGAGGAGATTGAAAAGTTCTCGGACAAGATGCTGGCATGTACATCCTGTGTTGTGCATTGCCGCCACCGCAACATTCTCGGCGGCGAGGGACCCGAATATTCAACGATTGGTTTGCTCGGCGCAAACATCGGGATTGCGCCAACCGAGCAGGTGATTACTTTAAACAATCTGGTCAACGATTTGGGGCTGGATGCGTCTTCGACGGGAACGATCATCGCCTGGGCAATGGAGTTATATCAGCGCGGCTTGATTGACGATTCAATGACTGGCGCGCCTTTGCATTGGGGCGATTACGAAACTGCCCATGCGTTGATTGAAGACATCGCGTATCGGCGCGGCTTCGGCGACAAATTGGCTGAGAGTTCGCAAGCAATGCGCTTCTTCCCCCCTGAAGCACGCGATTATTTGATCGCCGTAAAAAATTTGCCGCAGTCCGATCCGCATGATGTACGATATTTCAAAGGCTTTGCATTGGGGATTGCAGTTGCCAGCCGCGGCGCGGATCATTTACGCAACCGTCCCACGCTGGAAGTTTTCAAACTGCCCGATGATGTGCGCGCAAAAATTTACGGGCGCGCCAACGATCCCGACCCGACAGGCTACAAGGATAAAGGTCTCATCATCGCGTGGGGCGATGATATTTTCGCGGTGGGCGATTGCCTGGGCTTGTGCAGGTTCATCACGCGCGGATTCAACAGTCCACATTTGCTGGGTTACGAAGAATTTTGCGAATTGATCGCGGCGGCAACTGGACTTGAATATACACTTGAGACTCTACGCGCTGTCGGACGCCGAACATTGGATACCGAACGCCTGATCAACGCGGACTTCGGCTTGACGCGCACCGACGATACTTTGCCCAAACGATATTTCGACGAACCCATGCCCGCGCGCAAGACAAAAGGTCATCACATTGACCGCGAACAATTCCAGAATATGTTGGATGAATATTATTTCGAACGCGGCTGGGATAACGAAGGACGAGTCTCTGCTGAGAGAATCGCGGTGATAGATGACTTAACATCCGTCATTGCGAGGAGTGACCCTTTGCAATAGCGAAGGGGAGCGACGAAGCAATCCCCACCAACGTGAGGAGATTGCTTCGGCCTGGTGGTCGAGTAGGACGAAGTCCGTATCGAGACACCGCCCTACTAATGACACAGAGTGTCATTTCGCATAGAATAGCGGTTTTCGCCCGCTATGGATATACTCGCAATGACATAAAATTGCATAAAGGAAACCATTTATGGGACATACTCTCGCTGAAAAAATACTTGCCGCCAAATGCGACCAAAAGGAATTATTCCCCGGTCAATTCATCAACGCACGCGTGGACCTGGTGCTGGCATCCGAACTATCGGGCGTGCTTGCCATCGAAGAATTCGAGAAGATCAGGAACGCGCGCGTCTTCGACCCGAAGAAGATCGTCTTCGTGATGGATCATTTCACGCCCGCGAAAGATATCAAAAGCGCAGAGATCGTCAAGCAATGCCGCGAGTTCGCGGATAAACACGGCATCCGCTTTTACGATGTGGGACGCGCCGGCATCCAGCACATCCTGTTGCCTGAGCAGGGATTGGTCGCGCCGGGTGACCTGATCGCAGGCGCGGATTCGCATACCTGCACGCATGGGTTCGTCGGCGCGTTCGGCACAGGCATCGGCTCGACCGACGCGGCTGTGGCGATGGCGATCGGTGAGATGTGGATGAAAGTGCCTGAGAGTGTGAAGTTTATCTATCACGGTAAATTGCCAAAATGGGTCGGCGGGAAGGATTTGATCCTGCACACCATTGCGCTCATTGGAGTTGAAGGCGCGCGTTATCAAGCCATGGAATTTACCGGCGAAACGATTGACAGCATGGGTATGAGTCACCGCTTCTCGATGGCGAACATGGCGATAGAAGCGGGCGCAAAAGCTGGTCTCTTCGCGGCGGATGAAACCACCCGCGCCTATCTGCACACACGCGGACGGGACGATGGTTTGTATTTGCGAAGCGATCCCGATGCAGAGTACTCTGCTGTTTATGATATTGACGTATCCAAGTTCGAACCCTTTGTTGCGGTTCCCTTTATCCCGGAAAACGTTAAACCAGTTTCGGAATTAAATCATTTGGAAATCAATCAGGTCGTGATCGGCATGTGCACCAACGGCAATATCGAAGATTTGCGCGCCGCGGCGGAAATTCTCAAAGGACGCAAGATACATCCGCGCGTGCGCGCGGTGATCATCCCCGGCTCGCAAAAAGTCTATCTGGACGCGCTGCGCGAAGGCTTGATCGAAATCTTCATCGAAGCCGATTGCTCCGTCAGCACTCCCACTTGCGGACCCTGCCTTGGCGGTCACATGGGCGTGCTTGCCGCCGGCGAGCGCTGCGTTTCCACCAGCAACCGCAACTTCCGCGGGCGCATGGGACACATTGCAAGCGAAGTGTACCTGGCGAATCCATACGTCGCCGCCGCATCCGCCATCGCGGGAAGAATCATTTCACCGGCGGATTTGTAAACTGGATAGGTCATTGCGAGGAGCGCTCTTGTTTTTTTGTGACTAAGCGTCGCCGTGGCGCCGTGGCGACACAACCCCCCTCGCAACAGGAGACTGCTTCGCGCTACGCGCTCGCAGTGACATATTAGAGAGAGTGACCCATGACATACGAAACCTTTCACAACACAACCATTGGCGAATTGTTGAGCGTGCAGGCAATGCGCTTTCCCCACCAGACTTTTTTACGTCTCGATAAGGAACGCTGGTCCTACGCAGACGTGGAACTTAAGGCCAACTCGCTTGCCGCTGGACTGCGCGAGTTGGGACTACATCCCGGAGATCGTCTCGGTGTGACATTACCCAACACACCCGCGTACGTGATCACGATCTTTGCCGCCGCCAAAGCGGGGTTGATCCTTGTGCCGGTCAACGTGCGCCGCGACCGCGCCGACGCACTCGCGCGCCTCACAAAGACAAAACCAAAAGCGCTGATCACCTTTTCAGACCCGAAACAATTCAACGGCATGGATCATCTTGATATGGCGCTGGACCTGCGCGCCAGCCTGCCCGAATTAAATTTTGTAATCTCGATGTCCGCATCGAAATCGCAGAAGAAAGACGGTGTCATTTCGTGGGACAGTCTGCTGAAAGACACTGCTCCGCTTCCACCCGTCATCGCAAAACCGCACGACGCGGCGGCGATCATTCATTCGCTGGGCAGTTCGGGCGAACCGCGCGGCGCAATCCTGACTCACGGTGGCATGACGCATAACGCGGCCGATATCGCGTCGCGGTTGGAATGTACGGCAGAGGATATTTTCCTCGGCACGATCCCATTTTCCAACACCTTCGGCATTACCGCCATCGCGCTGGCCTGCGCGGTTGCGGGCGGACAATTGGTTTGCATGCCGCATTACCGCCCCAGCGAAGCCTTGAGGCTGGTCAAAGAGACCGGCGTTACCGTCCTCTCCGGTGTGCCGACCATGTTCGCGCTGGAATTAAATCACGCGGACTTCCACGCGTCTTCATGCGCAACCCTTCGCACGGGCATCATGGCGGGCGCGCCCTGCCCTCCCGAACTCGTGCGCCGCGCCCGCGAAGAAATGGATTTCAAATTGCTGATCGGCTACGGCTTGACCGAAGCCTCGCCCGCCGTCACCATGACCCAGCTCGAAGACGGCCCCATTACCGCAACGGAAACAGTCGGCACGCCATTGGACGACATCGAACTTAAAGTGATCAACGCGGAAGGCGCGTCCCTGCCGTATGGTGAAGAAGGCGAACTGTGCGCGCGCGGATATAACATCATGACCGGATACTGGGACAACCCCGAAGCCACCGCGCAAGTTCTGGATAAGGAAGGCTGGCTTCATACAGGCGACCTTGCAGTCGTTGACGCGGACGGTCCTGTGCGAATCGTCGGGCGCAAGCATGAAGTCATCATACGCGGCGGATTCAAAATCTATCCCGGCAATATCGAAATGGTTTTGCGTTCGCTTCCAGGCGTCAAAGACGCGGCGGTGGTTGGCGTGCCGGACATAATCTTCGGCGAGTTGACCTGCGCTTGCATTGTGCCTGATGAACGAACAAAGCTCACCAAACAAGATGTGCTTACCTTTGCCGAGGCACGTCTGCCCGACTATGCCCGCCCGGATCGAGTCCTGTTCTTTGATATATTACCGCGCCACGCGGGCGGGCCCGTGCAAAAGGATTACCTTCGCGAGCGAGTCCGCATTCATGGTCACGCGTGGAAGTTTGGCAGGAACGTGGATACCGACGCGATCATCCCCGCGCGCCACTGCAACACCGCCGATCCGCGCGAACTATCCCTGCACTGCATGGAAGATGCCGACGCGAACTTTGTCCAAAAGATGAGGCGCGGCGATCTCATTGTCGCTGATTCAAATTTCGGCTGTGGATCGTCGCGTGAGGTCGCACCTCTCACCATCAAAGCCGCGGGTGTCTCGGCTGTCATCGCCAAATCCTATGCGCGCATCTTCTTCCGCAATGCCATCAACATTGGCTTACCAATTTTGGAATGTCCGCAGGCAGTGGATGGAATCAGCGAAGGCGACGAGATCGAGGTGGAACCAGCCGCGGGAGTCATCCGTAACCTGACGACTGGCGCACAATACCAGGCCGTGCCCTTCCCCGATTTTTTACGGCGCATTATTGACGTGGGCGGTCTGCTGGCTTACGCGGAAGAGCGGTTGAGTAGTTGAATAGTGTCGTAGTGTCAGAGTGTCAAAGTGTCGAGGCGCAGGTCGAAAGGGAAGGACTTTAATTTCAAGGCGTTTTCCTTTGTGACCTTTGTGTACTTTGTGTTAAAAAAAGTTGTGATAAAAATTTAACTGGAGGAAGCGTGAAATGAAAACATATAACATCGGCGTTCTTGGCGGGGATGGAATCGGTCCTGAAGTTGCGGCGGAAGGTCTGAAAGCCTTGCGCACCGTAATGAAGGACGGCGGCTTCGACTGCAATTTCATCGAATACCCTTATTCCGGCACGTATTATCTCAAGACAAAGGAACTTGTGCCTGACAAAGTAATTGACGAATGGCGCACCCTGGACGCGGTTTTCCTCGGCGCGATCGGCCACCCCGATGTGGAAACGGGACTGGTCGAACGCTCGGTCATTCTCGGCCTGCGCTTCGGGCTGGACCTGTACATTAATCTGCGCCCGATCAAACTCTACGCTGAGGCGCTTTGTCCGCTAAAAGGCAAGGGTCCTGATGATATTGATTTCTATGTCGTGCGTGAAAACACCGAGGGCGAATATTCGCAAATTGGCGGCATCCTGAAGAAAGGCACACCGGATGAAGTCTCGACCTCCACGAGCGTCTACACGCGCAAAGGTGTGGAGCGCGCCATCCGTTACGGGTTCGAACTGGCGCGCGCCCGCGCCGCGGAACGCAAGAAACCGGGGCGTTTGACAATGGTGGATAAAGCCAACGCCATCCGCCCGCACGATATTTGGACGCGCACCTTTGCCGAAGTCGGGCAGGAATACAAGGATATCGAACAGGACCACGCCTACGTGGACGCGTGCACGATGTGGATGATCAAAAAGCCGGAGTGGTACGACGTGATCGTGACCACCAACCTGTTCGGCGACATCATCACCGATCTCGGTTCCATGCTGCAGGGCGGGATGGGCATTGCCGCGTCGGGTAATTTACACCCGGGCAAGACATCCATGTTCGAGCCGATCCACGGCTCCGCGCCAAAATACGCGGGGAAGAACGTCGCCTGTCCGCTTGGGGCAGTCATGGCGGTGAGCATGATGATGGATTACCTCGGTGAAAAAGCCGCGGCAAAGCGCATCGAAGACAGCGTGGCGTATTTGCTTTCCAGCGGCAGGATCCCCTCGACAGATGCCCACAGCGGCATCGGCACAACCCAAATGGGAGATATGGTGGTCGAGCAGATCCAAAAATCAGCGGGGGGATGATCGGCTCACCGGGTTTAACGAGTCAATGATTCGGAGATTCAGCGATTCAATGATCCAGCGAGTCAGCGGATCGGCGATTCGGGGAAGAGCCAGAGTCCGATTAATTTTGTCCGGTTCAGAAAGGAAAAAGTTCCATGCAAGCCACAGACATCTTAATGGAAGAGCATCGCGTGATAGAAAGGGTGTTAGCCTCGCTGGAGACCGCCGCGAATCGACTTTCGGCAGGTCAGATTGTTCCAATGGATTTCTTTTTCAAGGCGGCTGATTTCATCAAGAACTTTGCCGATGGGTGTCATCACAAGAAAGAAGAAGGGGTTCTCTTTGTTGCCCTGGAAGTGAATGGAATGCCGCGAGATATGGGTCCAGTAGGCATGATAATAGGGGAACATGAAGAAGGACGCCGTCTGACGCGCGCCATGCGGGAAAGCGCAGAGCGAGTTCAGGCGGGCGACACTGCAGCCCTATCCCAGGTTATCCAAAATGCACTGGACTATGCAGCGCTGTTACGCGAGCACATCCAGAAGGAGGATCATATACTCTTCCCGATGGCTGATCATGTAATTCCCGTTGAGCAACATCAACAGTTAATCGCGGATTTTAACCGTATCGAACATGAGGATGAAATTCACGAAAAGTATCTTCGTGTTGCGGATGAGTTGGCGAAAGTTGTGACGGCTTAAGCAAGCCGAGTCAGATAAAATAAGACAGTATTAGAGTTGGGGAAAATAGCGACGACAGAATTCCCTTGCTTACAAGCATAACTTCTGGCAAAATGTAATACTACATTTGGACAACACAGAAATTACATTAACGTAGTCCAAGCGGAGCATTATGCCCACATCACCCATCCCATCGCTGGATTTCGGAGGCGATGGCCCCTCCCTGTTATTTTTACATGCCAACGGCTATCCGCCCGCATGTTATCGCCCGCTCCTTGCGCGGCTCGCAAGGAGCAGCCATGTTACAGCCATGCTCCAGCGTCCATTGTGGGAAGACAGCCGACATGAAGATATCCACGATTGGACTTCCTTTAGCGACGACCTGCTCCGCTTTTTGGATGAAAACGAGTCGCGCGCGCCGACAACTGTCCTCGGCCATTCGATGGGCGGGACCGCCGCTTTGAGAGCCGCGCTTCGCCAACCGCAAAAATTCCAACGCCTTATTCTTCTTGATCCTGTTTTGCTTCCGCCCTCCTTCATCGCGCTCTGGAATATCGCACTCACATTCAAATTTGCGCATCGCCTTCACCCGCATATTGCATCCGCGTTGAATCGCCGCCGTGAATTTGACGATCTCGAACTTTTGTTTGAAAGATACCGGGATCGTCCCACCTTCAAATACATGGATGACAACGCTTTGCGCGCCTACATCCAGGGAATAACGCGCCCAAAGGAAAATGGCGGCTACGAATTGATTTACAGCCCGGAATGGGAATCGCGCGTATACTATGCCAGCATCTGGCGAGACATGGACCTATGGCGCGCGTTACCGAAATTGAAAATTCCCACGCTTATCATTCGCGGCGCGGAAACAGATACGTTCTGGGAAAGCACAGCGCGCAAAGCCACGCGCCTCAATCCATCCATTTGTGTGAAAACGATCGAGAGCGCCACGCATCTTGTCCCGCTCGAACAGCCGCAGGAAGTATTTGAAATTGCACAAAAATTTTCATCTGATTTGGTGGCCAAGTAAGACTAGTTTTCTTCTTGCCGTATATTTGTACAGCAATGCGTTTGGTACATTGCAGGTATCGAGACCACCCAGTTACAAGATTTCTTTATTACTTATTGGTCCCTGTGCTGGCTGCTTCGGTCATCCGCCCGGATTTGTGAAGTAAAAAAATAAGGAGTCACCTACATAAGATCATGACGGCTAATCTGTACATCCGAGATGTTATCCTTGCATTTAAAAAAGACAACTCGGTAAAAACCAAGCTGTTTATACAATACGGTCCCGACGGGCTTTGAAAACACGATTAGCATCTACTAATAATTCGTGAATAATAATCTTCTTTCCTTTGAATGAGCACGAAAAATATGTCCGATTGTGTTTATCCCTGCCCTTGTGGGTGCTACGGCGATTCACTCAAGCCCTGCACCTGCTCGCAAAAGGGATGTCACTTTCCCCCAACACCAGCCGCCGTACCACATACCGTGAATGAGACCAAATGCTGCTATGAGAGTTCGGGCCCCCATTGTGTCTTATTATTTTTTCGCCGCCAGCCAGCGCTCACTCAATTGAATCGTTGATTGAAAACCGATTTCCTCCAGCCAGGATTTGTAGGTTTCAAACGAATGCGCCGTCCCGCCGCTGTTTGCCCAGAGGAAGAGGGTAAGGAAGGCAGAGGTCTCAGTAGGAGTGTGTTTGGCCATGGGGCAGTCAATGACGAGTGTGCCGCCATCCATCAACGCGGAGTGGATGCGGCGGAAGAGGTCGCGGTTTTGGCTGGGGGTGAGGTAATGCGTGATTTGCCCGACCAGCGCCAGGTCAAAGAGAGAGGCGCCGAGGTCAGCGGTGAAGAGGTCGGCAGGGAGGAGGGTAGTGCGGGAGGTGAGTTTCATGCGCGTGGCGAGTCCGCTTGCCAACCGCGACTGGGGCGACTGCGTCGCGTACAGTCTCGACCCCGATGGTCACGCGCTGGCGTTTGCGGAGAAAAGCGAATAAATCCTGCGTCCTTTTCATCGTTTCTGCGTCCATCTACACGGAGGCAAACATGACCAAACGCAATCAACAATTCCAACTCCCCGATGGGCACAGGCTCGGCTATCACGAACACGGCGCGCCCAACAGCAACTCCGTAACCCAACTCGGCTTCTGGTCGTCCGTTGTCGTCACATTGCTGTTGATCATCTTCCACTTGTCGCTGGCGTTCGACTGGTCGCTCGATGTCGCTTACGGCTCGTCGTTCCTGCTCGCGCCGGCGTTCGTGACGATGATGGTAAGCATCCACCACTACGCCGCGCCTGAGAATAAAGTGTGGAGCCAACTCGGGCTGTCGTTCGCCATCATCTACGCGGTGATGTGTTCGCTGACGTATTACGTGCAGTTGACCTTCGTCAAGAACAACTACCTGCCTATCGCGGAGGAAGTGGTCGCGCCGTTCGTCTTCATCCCTGGCACGCCAATCTTCGCGCAGGACATGCTCGGTTACGCCTTCATGACCGCCGCAACCCTCGCCACCGCGCCCGTCTTCGCTGGTGAAAAGTTGGAGAGTTGGATCAAGCGGCTGTTCATTTTCCACGCGATTTTGTTCCTCCCCGCGATGGTGATTCCCACGATACCCATGCCCGTCAACGAAACAGGCACAGGAGTGGGGAACCTGGTCGGCAGGTACGCCAACATGGTGTGGTGCATCTATTTCGGGACAGCAACAACGCTTGTGACCGTTTTATTCAAACGATTGCAGGAACCAAGACGGTGAACTTCGTGGCTTAAGAGTAGAATGGATAAATAACATGCAAACCCTCATCAACAACATTTTCGCCATCTCGAAAGACATTCGCTATGTCGCAATCTATCACGACGGGCAACTCGCCTCCTCCGAGCGACCCGGCCTAGCCAATACCAGCGCGTCGGAGTCGGACAAATATGAGGAACTCCTCGTCAACCCTGCCATTCTCACGCTGGCCATCCAGCGCGAAAACATTGACTGTGGCGGTTGTCGTTTTGTGCTGATTCGCTATGGCAACTTCTTTGAATACGTTGCGCCGATTCGCGGCGGGCACATCTCCGTTGGCCTGGAACTTCATGCTGACCCTCTGACCCTGACGCAGAAGATCAATGAACATATTGAACAAAACGACAATCACTCAACATGATCTCGACAGACTGCGTGCCCCATATATCCGCATTTCGATCCTGTTCATCTTGATCTTTCTGGTCGACGCATTGCTCCACCTATTCCCTCTTTTCTGGAGTTTCCTATGAACGCGACTCTCGAAACCATCTACACCGACTTCCACTCCAAACTGCATCGCTTCATCGCGGGGCGCGTCCCCGACCCCGATACCGCCGAAGACATCTTGCAGGACGTTTATCTCAAGATTCATTCCAAGATGGACGGTTTGCGCGAAAAAGACCGCCTCGAAAGTTGGATCTACCAGATCACGCGCAACGCCATCATTGACCACTACCGCCGCGCGCGCCCGCAGGATGAACTCTCCGAATCGCTCGCCTCTCCCCCCGACGATGAGCCTGACGCGGTCTCCCAACTCGCGTCTTCGGTCAAGGATATGCTCGGCTGTCTCGATGACAAATACCGCGAAGCGCTGGAACTGACCGAGTTGCAGGGACTCTCCCAAGTCGAGTTGGCGGAAAGGCTCAATATATCGGTATCGGGCGCCAAGTCACGCGTGCAGCGGGGGCGCGAAAAACTCAAAGGGGCGTTTCTCGATTGCTGTCATTTCGAGTTCGATAGATTGGGTCGCGTCGTGGATTATCATCCCAACTGCGAGAAATGCGCGGGGAAGCAAGACGATTGCGGCGATTCAGATGATGAATGTTAGCCGCGCGGCGTTCCCTGCACCAGGTAAATTCCTGCTCATCGAACAACAACGGAGAGCCTTCCCATGAAAGTGTGTTCAACCGAATTCGCCTATCATTCCTTCCTCAACAAGCAGGATGATCCATTACCGTTAATTCTTGCCAACGGACTGCGCCCATTGTCCGATTTTCCCGACAGCGAACGCTGGAAGCAAATCGAAGCGCACCTGCCAGGTTTTTACGAGAACTTGTACAACACCGTCGCCAAACCGATACTCGGCAAGCCCTACACCAATTCGGGCGTGTTTCTTTCGCCGATTGATTTCCGCCTCCTGCCCGATTCGATGCTATTCGACACCGGGCGAATTAAGATTCCACTTAGCCGCCTCGACCCTGCTTACTCAGTTCTGACCTACGTCTGGAATGACCAGCGTGTCAGCCTGCCGCTCACCCCCGCAACGCTCGCCGAAACCGCCGAACGCTGGACCGCCGAGAAGGTGGTGGAATGGTTTGCAAAAGACATCAACAAGTTATTCTTTTACGTGCCGCAGGTCGCCGTCTACCAACCTGGCGGCATATCCGTCGAAGCGGGCGACGTGGATTGAAAGAGAATCCCATGCCCACCTTCGACACCATCGCCTTCGACGCCGACGACACGCTCTGGCGCGGCGGGCAATTGTTCAAGCATGTAAAAGTGAACTGAAGTGAGATGAAAATGATACGAACCATCATATTCGACTTGTCCGAAGTGTTGATCGCTGGGTTGCTCGGCGCGGAGAAGACGCTTTCACCGCGTCCCTCGCTGCCGCCTGAAACCATACTTGCGGCTTTGGGCGGAAACCTGTTGGATAAAATTTACCGCGGCGAAATCACCGAGAAACAATACCTTGCCCGCATTCTCGTCCGCGAGAAAAGGAGTACATAATAATGATTGCAAGACTCTGGCATGGTATAACCCCCAAATCAAAAGCCGATGAATATGTCGAATACTTGAATCGGACGGGCTTGCGCGATTATCGAGCCGTTGCGGGCAATCTCGGCGTGCATGTCCTACGCAGGATTGAAGACGAACAGGCTCACTTCCTCATCCTGACCTTCTGGGATTCAATCGAAGCAATCAGGAAGTTTGCAGGGGATGATTATGAGAAAGCCCGCTATTACCCTGAAGACGGGGATTATCTGCTGGAATTCGAGGAAAAGGTCGTTCATTACGAAGTAATACCTGGCACGGAAGAGCAATAACGCTCGATTCGCCAGAACCCATTTTCGAATACGATCTGACCAAAACTGCGCCGAGATCGGCGCAGTTTTTTGCGTCCATTTGCAAATCATTGCGTCTACATGGGTGAAACAGAAAGGAGACGCAACCATGTTTACTCATACCGATTGGCTGGTTCATCTGGAACATCACAAAGACTTGCTGCGGGAAGCCGAAAAAGAACGGCTGGCAAAGACCGCCCAACGCGCCCGCAAAGCGGAAAAGAAGGCAAAGGCACAACAACTTGAAACCCAGAAACCCATCTGTTGCCAAATTGCAACCGCGTAACGTGGAATTCATTCCGCAGCCTCTGGTCAGATGATGATAACGAAAAGGAATCAGAAACAAAAATGACCCTCCTCATCGAACTGCTCACCAAAACCCTCGCCCAAGTCTGGCACACGCTCTCCGTGAACTGGATCTTCCTCCTCGCCAGCGCGGTCATCGCCGCGGCGCTCAAACTGTACGTGAACCAGGACCGCGTCGCCGCGTTCCTGCAACGCAACCGCAAAGCGGGCGTGGTCATCGCCACAGGCGCGGCGGTCGGCACGCCGCTCTGCTCGTGCGGCACGACCGCCGTCATCCTCGGCATGATGGCGGGAAACATGCCCTGGGCGCCCATCATCGCATTCATGGTCGCCTCGCCGCTCACCTCCCCGCAGGAACTCGTTTTCAGTGCGGGCTTGTTCGGCTGGAACTTCGCGCTGGCGTTTTTCCTCGCCTCCATTTTGTTGGGATTGGTCGGCGGCGCGGCGGCGCACCTGCTCGAGTCGCGCGGCTGGCTTGCGGGTCAGGCGCGTTTCAAAAGCATCTCTGGCGCGTCGGGCTTGACCGCCCCCGCCATTCAAGCAAAGCCGCACGTTACGTTGAACCAATTTCTCAATGAAACCTGGCTCGCAGGCAAACGTCTCGCGCTGTTCTTCCTCGGCTTTGCCTTCATCGGCTACCTGCTCAACAACCTCATCCCTTCGCAATGGATTTCAACGCTCTTCGGCGAAGGACAAGTCTACGGCGTGCCGCTCGCGGCAATCCTCGGCATCCCCTTTTACTTCAACACCGAAGCCTCCCTGCCGCTCGCCCGCGCGCTCATGGACGCAGGCATGAGTCAGGGCGCGGTGCTCGCATTCCTCGTCACGGGCGCAGGCACATCCATCGGTGCCATCGCAGGCGCGCTGACCATCGCCCGCTGGCGCGTGGTCGCCCTCGTCGTCGCGACGCTGCTCATCGGCGCAACCGCCTTCGGCTATGGCTACAACATCCTGCTCGGAGTTTTGTAAATGCGCCGCATCCTTCACGATTTGGAATTTCTCACCAGCCCTCAAACTGCTGGACGACTCTCTGGCACGGCGGGCGCGCGTCGAACCGCACATTATCTCAAAGCGGAATTGGACTCGCTGGGATTCGACTCCGCGCTTCAACCTGTGGACGTCCCCGCCGCCCGCCTCATTTCGACGCCGAAACTGGTCGTTGGACCCCGAGCCTTTTCTCCCCGCCGCGACTTCGCCGAACTGACCGCGCTCTCCGCGGGCGGACAAGTCAAAGGACAATTGCTGGTCGTCCGCGAAGATGACTTGCTCCCTCCCGAAGACTTCAAAGGAAAGGTCATCCTCATCCCCGAACGCCCGCAGGGATTCAATCTCGCCGAAACGCTCAACGCCGCTATCGAATTGGGAGCCGCCGCGCTGCTGGTCGAACACGGTGAGCCGCGCTGGTTTCACAAGACCGTGTACTCAGGCAGCGGCAAGATTCCTGTTTTGCGTGTGCGGGCATCCATCGCGGAAGAACTCGCGCAACAAAACGGTGTGCTCGTTGAATTGGATTTGCCCCTCGAACGCGCGACCCGTCCCTGCAATAACGTAATCGGCGTCCTTCGCGGCGATTCGGATTTCACCCTCGCCCTCACCGCCCACTACGACCATCTCGGCGACGATTCGGACGATGTCCGCTTTCCTGGCGCGTTCGACAACGCTTCGGGAGTCGCGGCTGTTTTATCTGCGGCTCGCGAACTTGTCGAAGAAAAACTCCCATTCAATTTGCTGGTCGCGTTTTTGACGGGCGAAGAGTCGGGCTTGTGGGGCGCAAAGCAGTTGATTGTCCATCCGCCAATGCCGATCTCCGCCGTCATCAATCTCGATGGGATTGGCAGCGAGTCCAAACTCAACGCCCTGCGGCTGGGACACCGTCAGCGCGGCGATCCGCTGGCGGAACTCGCGGAGAACATCCTGTTGAAACGCGGCATCGAACCGAAGTGGATCGGCGGCAGCGACGACTCGTCTGCGTTCATCTCGAAGGGAATCCCCACACTCGGGTTGGGGCAGCAGCCCACGGGTCAGGCACGAAGCGTCATGCACACCCCGCTCGATACGCGCGAGTCGCTTCATCTTGAAACCATCCATCAAGGAGTAGAAGTCCTGGTGGAGATTGTCAAATCCGTTTCAATGGCAGACCCTAAAGGTCTCCAAAGACCTTTAGGGTCTCTCAAAATTCATGACAAGGAGAAATATCATGTCCACGCAAAATGAAAACCTGTTCGTCAAATTGATCAAGAAGTCGGTGGGACTGCCCACGGTCAAATCCGATTGCTGCGGCGCGCCCGCAGGACAGTCGGGCGATTGTTGCGGCGCGAACGCATCGAATGACTGTTGCGACGCGGAAGGAGCGCAGGCTTCATCCGCGGGCTGCGGCTGTGGAAGCGAAGGCTGCGGCGGCGATTGCTGCGGCGCAGAGGATGAAATAGAATCCGAATCGTATTAATCATGCGACGTTGCGTAGGGGCGCGTTCTCTCACGCGCCCCTACAATCCCGTTGGCGTTTGAGAACGCCAACTATGCGATTATCGAAAGAAATTCGCCCCATGTTCCATTCCATCCCACCCGCCATGCTCGCGCGGATGAAATATCTCGAAACCCGCGACGCGCAGGATCGTGACGACGGCACGCCGCGTATGCAGAGACTTCGCCAGATCCCGCCCGAGACGGGGAAATTCCTTGCCCTGTTGTTGGCAAACGCGCCCGCAGGCGACATCGTCGAAGTGGGGACGAGCGCGGGCTATTCGACTCTCTGGCTGGCGTTAGCCGCGCAAGCGACGGGTCGGCGCCTGACCACTTTCGAAGTCCTGCCCGAAAAAGTTGAACTCGCCCGCGAGACCTTTCGCTCCGCGGGCGTGGATCATGTAGTCGAACTCATCGCCGACGACGCTCGCAAGCACATCGAAAAATTCGATGAAATCGCGTTTTGTTTTCTCGACGCGGAGAAGGAAGTGTACAGCGAGATATACGAGATGGTGATTCCGCGCCTGGTCAAAGGCGGTCTGCTCGTGGCGGATAATGCCATCAATCACCGCGAAGCGTTACAGACAATGCTGGAACGGGCGTTGAGCGATGAACGAGTTGACGCGCTGATTGTCCCCATCGGCAAGGGGGAGTTGGTGTGCCGAAAAGCGTAAGCAATACAAGCCCATTACTTTTCCGCTTTCAGCCAGCGTTCGCTGAGTTGAGTGACGGATTGGAAGCCAACTTCTTTCAACCAAACGCGATACGATTCAAACGAGTGCGCCGTCCCGCCGCCGTTCGACCAGAGGAAGAGGTTGAGGAAGGCGGAGGATTCTGTGTGAGTCTCTTTCGACATGGGGCAGTCAATGACGAGCGTTCCCGAGTCGGTCAGCGCGGCGTGGATGCGGCGGAGGAGGTCGCGGTTTTGCGCGGGGGTGAGGTAATGCGTGATTTGCCCGACCAGCGCCAGGTCAAAGAGAGAGTCGCCGAGGTCGGCGGTGAAGAGGTCGGCGGGGAGGAGGGTCACGCTGGAGGTAATGTCCATGCGCGCGGCGAGGTCGCGGGCAACGTCCAGCACGTCAGCAGAGTCGAGGCAGGTGACGCGGAGGTTGGGCGAGGCTTGGGCGAGGGCAAAACTTTTGATGGCGCAACCCGAAGCGAGGTCGAGGAGGCGAAGCGGTTTTTTATCTTCGGGTCGAACTCCCGCCGCTTTCCACATCTCCAAACTGTTGGGGATGCGCGTCTGGCTGTAACTTTCGAGCCACGCGTCCTGAACGAAGTTTTCATTCAGCGAGCGCGGCTGTCCTGTGCAAATGGATTCCAAAATGCTGTCGTACATTTTGGGATCGGTGTAATCGAGGAGCATGTCGCCCGCGTAGGCTTTGCGCCCGCGCACGAGGAAGGTCTCGGCGGTGAGGGTGAGGGAGTAGCGGTCACCGTGTTTTTCGAGAATTTGCGCAGCGACGAAATAATCGAGCAGGGTTTGGATGCCCGTCGAATCGGCGCGGCAGGCTTGCGCGACTTGCTCCGCGGTGGAGGGACGCGCGAGCGGCGTGAACACGTCGAGCAGGAGGGCGATGCGGATGAACTGCGGTTTGAAGATGCCGCCGAAGAGATCGTAGATCAGGTCGGGGTTGGGGAGATCATTCATTTGGATTCCAAACATAACCATCAGCAGTAGTGACAGTTTCAAACCCAAGTTGTTTGTAAATCGGAAAGCCCGATGGCGTGGCGAACAAAACGGATTGCTTGTGTCCCGATTGGCGCGCGTACTGCATGGCGGCGAGGGTGAGGGCTTTGCCGAGACCGTGACCGCGATAACGCGGCAATGTCGTGACGTGGTAAATTCCCGCGCCGTGATCCGCGTGGAGCAAGGTCGAGACGGCGCACGGCTCGCCCTGCCAGCGCGCAAGGAAGTGTTCGAAGACGGGCTTGGATTCGGTAAGCGAGTTGGCAAGAATTTGCTGAAAATCGGGGCGGCTTGGTTCGGGTTCTTCGAAGCCTTCCATGAGGACATCCAGCCAGTCCGCTCGATCTTGCTCAGATTGAACGCGTGCAATCTCAACTTCTTTTGGAAGCGATATTTCGGGCAGATCGTCCAGTCCGCGCGACATGCAGGGCATTCCTTTGAAGTTTTCCCAGCGAACGTTTTTTGAGTTCAGGTAATCGCCCAATCCAGGCGTGCCGCCATCGGGAAAGTCCGCCCAGAAAAACGGAAGATGTTTCGAGAGGAACGTTTCGAGGATGGGTTCGGCGAGTTCGCCTAATTTTTCGGGACGTGTCGTTGTGCGGACGACGCCGTTGAAGCGATACAGACTCCGCCGTCCCGTAGTGAACCAGGCGATCTCGTCAGTTTCGATGAAGTCGCCATCCAAAAGACGGGCGATGCCTTTGTAGTAGGTCAGGGCGTTTTCTTCAATGGCTTGGATTTGATTCATACAGCCATCCTGTCGCGTCGTTTCCACAGGCGTTGTCAATTTCGTGGGCGTTTGGCAACAGCGCATACGTCGCGGGTGATGTATAATCATCTTGAACATCTGAAAGGATTTCCAAATTCAATGCTCAAACTTTCCGTTGCCAATTGGGATGCCATCCGCGCCGAGGAGACACGTCTGTTGCGCTCCATATCGCCGCAGGAGGGCGCGCGCCAATTTTTCGCGTTGCTGGCTGAATTCGCGCCCTGGCTTCATGAAACCGAATCAATCTATCGAAATCAACGCAACCAGGCGCTGATCCAATTACAGGCGCGTCTCGCCAGACTGAATAACCACCGAGACCATGAACGAACTGATTGACGCCGTCATCGCATTCCAGAACCTGCTGGAAAAAGAGGGTATCCCCACCATGGCGATTGGTGGGATTGCCGTTGGCGTATGGGGAGAACCACGCCTCACCCGCGATATTGACATGAAGGTTTTGATCCACCGCGAAGACCGCGCCCGCCTCCTTGCCGTTCTTCGGGCTTTCACTCCTCTCGACGGCAATCCCGACGATTCCTTTCGTCATCTCGGTTTGGCGTTTTTTCGCGATTCGAATGGCGTCCGAATTGACGTGCTGCTGGCGGATACGATTTTCGATGAAACCGCCATCGAACGGGCGCGCGCTGTGACTCTTTTCAATGGCAAAACCATTCGCGTTTGCACGGCTGAAGACCTGGTCGTCTATAAAATGCTCTCGACGCGCACCAAAGATCGCGCCGACGTCGAGTCCGTGATTCAAAAGCAGGGCGAGGCGTTGGACGATGCCTACATCGAAGATTGGCTTGCCCAATTCGAGGAAGCCCTGGCAGACAGCACATTGATCCGTGAATTTCGACAAATGCGCGGGCAGCAGGATTAAGCGCGTTGGGGAAACCAGCAATCGCCGATCAACCCATTATGAAAGAAAGGGATGGAATTTTTTCGGGCGCCTCCTTGTTCACTGACGCGGATGTTTGCTCAGGCAGGGGATCTGCTTCATATTAATCGCCTCGCCGCGAGAATCGTGATATCGTCGAACTGCTCCGCATCGGCGATGTGTTCGCGCAAGCGTGTTTCGATTTCGCGGAGCAGGGTCTCAACCGATTCCGTTTTGGGATCAAGCAGGGCTAGCAAACGTCCGCGTTCGAAAAATTCTTCGCGTGGGTTTTTACATTCGGGCGCGCCGTCGGTGAAGGTGAAGAACAGGTCGCCTTTCTCGAGCTGGTAGTTTTTTTGCGCGAACTTGAAACCCGCCATCAGACCAACCGCGAGACCTGTCCGTGGCAGTCTCTCCTGCGCGCCACCCGCTCTCACGATCACGGGCGGTTCGTGTCCCGCGTTGACGTAGGTCAGCAGTCCGCTTTTCGGGTCGAGAATCCCGAAGAAGACGGTGGCGAACATGCCCGCCTCATTGTGGGTTTTGGCGATGTAATCGTTGGCGAGCGAGATGGAACGCTCCAGCCGCGCCGCGACGGGTTCCTGCGCGTCGGTCTCGCGCGTAAAATAATCGGCGGTCGCGGCGGCGCGGATCAGGCTGCGGAACAATGTCATAAATAATGCCGCGCCCACGCCCTTGCCGCACACGTCCGCAATGACGAGAGCGAGCCTCCCATCGGGCAGGTTGAATGCGTCGTAGAAATCGCCCGCCACTTCGCGCGCCGCCTTGAAGTATGCGGCGATTTCCCAGCCTTCGGCGCGCGGCAACTCGGCGGGCAGGAATCCCTGCTGGATTTCGCGCCCGATCTCCAATTCGCGTTCCAAACTTTTTAGATAGAGTTGTTCCTGGTCGCGCAGGCGTTTGCGTTCGAGGCTGGAGGAAATGCGCGCGTGCAGGATGGTCGGCTCGAAGGGTTTGGGCAGGTAGTCGTCCGCGCCTATTTCGATCCCTCGCACCACGCTTTTCAGGTCGTCGTTGGCGGAGATGACGATGACGGGAATGTCGCGCGTCGCGGCGTCAGCCTTAATTTGCGCCAACACGGCGAATCCGTCCATGACGGGCATCATGATGTCGAGCAGGATGAGGTCGGGGGAGGATGCGCGGATCTTTTCGAGCGCTTCCTTTCCGTCGAAGACGGCGATCAGATCAAAGTTGTGGTCGGAGAGTTCCTGCTGGAGGTAATCCACGTTGTAGGGTTCGTCGTCCACGATCAGGATGCGGGGAGGGTTGTTCATGGAGGTTTTTCCTGGCGTTAGAGAACGCCAATTGCGCGTCGGTGCGTAGGCGACGTTCTCTTACGTCGCCATGTGCGCTAGAGAGCGCACATTACGCATCGGCGCCCAAATATTTTTCGAGAGCGGCGAAGAGCAGGGTCTCATCGAGCGGTTTGGTGAGGTAGTCGTCACAGCCCGACTCGCGCGCCTTCAGCATGTGACTTTCCATGGCGTGCGCGGAGAGTCCGATAATGGGGATGTCAGGGAGCGTTTGTCGGATCTGGCGGGCGGCTTCGTAGCCGTCCATGACGGGCAGGGAGATGTCCATGAGGATGAGGTCGGGTTTGTGTTCGAGCGCCATCGCGATGCCCTGCCCCCCGTCCTTTGCGATGAGCAGGCGGTAGTCGTCTTCCAGCAGTTGGACGAGCAGGTCTATGTTGAGGTCGGTGTCTTCGACGATGAGGATGGTTTTCATGGGCGCTCCAGTTTTGTACCGCAAGATTCATCTTGCGATGCGGGGCAACATAAATGTTGCAGTACCGCAAGATTTATCTTGCGCTGTCGGGGCAACATGAATGTTGCGGTACTGTTAATTGGACTCCGCTTCGGGGTGAGATTCGGCTGGGGGCGCGGAATCAGGCGCGAGGTCCGAAGGGGAGGCGGGTTTGGGTTCGTATCGAGTTGGGACGGCAAGGGTGAACGTCGAGCCTTTGCCGTATTCGCTTTGGGCGGTCAGGTCTCCGCCGAGCAGACGGGCGAGGTCGCGGCTGATGGTGAGTCCCAAGCCCGTGCCGCCGTATTGACGCGTGGTGCTGGTGTCGGCTTGCTGGAATTCGTCGAAGACTTTGCCTAGCGCTTTTTCGGCGATGCCGATGCCCGTGTCGCAAACGTCCACGATGAGTGTTTCGTTTTCTTTGCGGGCTTTGAGGGCGATCTCGCCGTCCGCCGTGAACTTTGCGGCGTTGCTGAGCAGGTTGAGGATGATCTGTTTGATCTTGTCCTGGTCGGAGTGGACGATGCCGAGGTCGTCGGTTTGTTTGACAAGGCGTACGGAAGGTTTGACGAGCGGGGCGGCGGTGTTGGCGCACAGACCCAAGAGCGCGTTGGCGTTGAAGTCCGCAGCTTGCACGTCCATGCGACCCGCTTCGATCTTGGCGATGTCGAGGACGGTGTTGATGAGGTGGAGGAGATGCTCGGAACTGTCCAGAACCTTGTCGAGGTTTTCGATTTGTTTTTCGGGCAGGACGTCTTCGCCTTTTCTGCGGACGATGCGCGTGAAGCCCATGATGGCGTTGAGCGGCGTGCGCAGTTCGTGACTCATGTTGGCGAGGAAGGCGCTCTTTGCCTGGTTGGCATGTTCGGCGGCGGCGCGGGATTCCTGGGCTTCATTGAAGAGGCGCTGGGTCTCGTCGAAGAGGCGGGCGTTTTCGAGGGCGACGCTCATCGAGTTGGCAAGGGTCGTCAGCAGGCGCAGGTCGGAGTCGCCGTAGGCGTTTTCTTTGTCGAGGTTGGCGATATGGATCATGCCCTTGATCTCTTTTCCGACCATCAACGGTACGTTCATTCCCGACTTGAATTCCTCGCCCGTTTCAAGTACCTGCCCGCCCAACGCGCGGTACTCTTCCACGTTGCGGTAAATTCTGGGCTGGGGGGAATCTATCATCAGTTTTGAAAGTTCCGAATACGCATGACGTTCAATGATGAAGCGCTTCTTCAAAAAGCAATATGGCGTATCCTGACATTCGCTTTCATGGTCGAACAATTGAATGGCTGTTCCCGTCGCGTGGAAAATGTCGCGGATCTTGTCGCCGACGAGGTCGTAGATCGCCTGCACATCCAGTTTGGAGGCGAGTCCATCCTGCACGCTGTTGATGATCTGCAATTCGGCGGCGCGCTGTTCGGTCTCTTTGAGCAGGCGCTGGGTCTCAGTGAAGAGACGCACGTTTTCGATGGCGATGGTGGCTTGATCCGCGAAGGTCTGGAGCAGTTTGATTTTCTTTTCGTCGAACGCGCCTGCTTCGGGACGCGCCACGCAGAACGCGCCGATGGCGTTGCCTTCGCGCAGCATGGGAACCCACAGTCCGCTTCGGAATCCGAGCGAAGCGACGAGGGGGCGCGTGGCTTCGGGGATGTCGGGATCGTTCAACGCGTCGGTGACGTGGATGACTTTTTTCTCGAGGATGGAACGCGCCGAGTAACCGCCGTCGCGCGTCAGCGGGCGCGGGTATTCGCGCTGAATCTCCTCCGTGGCTTGCGGGGTGAAATTCCTGAGCGCGGTCATGTCGAGCATTTTGCCGTCGTAGTTGTAGACCGCGCTGAAGTTCGCGCCGCACAATTTGAGCGCGTTCTCCGAGATGGCGTCCAGCACTGGCTGGATGTCGGTGGGCGAGGCGGCGATCACGCGCAGGATTTCGCTGATGGCGGTCTGGTATTCGAGCGATTCGGTGATCTCGGCGTTGCTTTGCTGTAATTCGTTGAACAGCCGCGCGTTTTCGATGGCGATCACGGCTTGCGAAGCGAAGGTGTGCATCAGCGCGATTTGTTTGTCGGTGAAGGGCGCGGGGTCGCGTTTGCCAATGCCGATCGCGCCGATGGCTTCGCCTTCGCGCATCATGGGAACCTGGAGGACGCTGTTGAGGATCTTCGCCTGCACGTAACGGCGCGTGATTTCGGGCAGGTCGGGCGCGTGTTCCATGTCGGGGATGTGAACAATTTCGCGGCTCAGGATGGCGCGCGAAGACAACGTGCTGTCCCAGTTCAGCGGCGCGGGATAGGACTGGCTCGACACCTCCCGCGCGGTTTCCAGAACATCCTCCGAAATATCGCTCGTCGCCACGCTGTAGACCATCATCCCATCGGCGCGATAGACCTCGGACATGCTGGCGTTGCACAAGCGGCGCGCATTCTCGACGATGACGTTCAACACGGGCTGGAGGTCGGTGGGCGAGGCGGCAATGGCGTGCAGTATCTCATTGGTGGCATTTTGCCTTTCGAGCGCTTCGGCGATCTCGGCGTTGGCGCGCTTTGCGGTCTGCCGCGCTTTTTTCAGCGCGGCGTTCAGTTTGGTCAACTCGGCTTGAACGTCTGGCTTTCCCCTCTCCGTTTTTTTGGACGGCTTTCCTGCCATGGTCACTGCTCTTTTCTGCCTTTTGTTTTATCGGCCATGTACGCGAGTCAGGGGGCGTCAGGTTGGAGCGCTCTGATGGAAAAAGTTTTGGCTCATGTATAGAGCGAGTGCGCCCGACGCTAGAGAGCGTCTCTTACGCGTTCACGAAACGCGTAGCGAACGTTCTCCCCTGGCACCGCCCGCCAGGGCAGGTGTAACGTTCGCACATAGATTACAGATGAGTCAAAGTTTTTTGGAGTCGGACGAATCAATACAGGGCAGACTTGCGCGTCTGCATACATGTATTGAGTCTGCATTTAGAAGGAATTGATCGCGGCTTGACGGTCGGTGAAAGTTTCGATGTACATGTCAAAGCCCGCGGTGTCGAATGCGACTTTCGTGTTTTCTGAAAGGTTTAGGAGTTTCAAATGGGGTGATTTATATGTACCATCGCCAATACCCTTCCTCATCTCCTCATCTGTAACATTGTCTTCGTTCACCTCGCGAAGTTTGTTGAAAATCTGGTTCAAGGCGCGCAGTCCGGCGCTGCTCATAAAGGGCACGTGTTCCATGTCCAACAGGATGTGTCTTGCCCCGCCCTCGATCAGGCCCAGGACGTTTGCCTGAAAAACGTCCGCAGTGGAAACATCCACATTCCCTTCCACATGCGCCACTGTTACTGGCACGCGACCGGTTACGGTAGTAACTATGATTTCCATGTTTTTCTCCTTTGGCTGGTTGGTTCAATTGAATTAATTATACTTGCGTCTTTATTTTTAACGACACCAAAATTGTCATGGATGCGCCAGAAATTCCAATGTCAACGGGATCGCGCGCGACATGGAATCGCCCACGGGCGAGGAGCGTTCGCAGCGCTCGCGCAGGTGCGCGATCTGTTCGGGAGTGGCGCCGGGGACGGAGATCCGCACGGCGTAGGAAATGCCGTCGTAGCCCGAACCCGGCCCCCCGTCCAGGCCGAGATACGAGCGGACGTTGAAATGTCCCGCCGCCTCCACCGAGAGCGCTTCGATCTTGAGTCCGAGGAAGGAGGCGTGCATGGCGATCAAATCCACGTCGCAGGCGGCGAGGGTGGCGAGGAACATCTGCATGGGGTTGAATTCACCGTCGCCGCCGAGGTGGACGGTCATTCCTTTGAATTCGACCCGCGAGCGAGAGCCGCCCTCCCAGTGCGCGACGAGCGCGGGATTGCGGTCGGCTTTTTCAGGATGCTGCGCGCAGATGTTTTTGAACTCCTGCAGTTCGCCAACTTCCACGCCGTTGATTTTTTCACTCATGTTTTTTTTCTCCTTCTTTTCTCCTTTGACTTGATATAAACGACAACAGAAAAAATTTCGAGGTTTATGGGATATCTTCTTTTTGGGGACGATGTGTTGCACTACTTCGATTGAAACAACGTGACCTGCAACCCGTCGGGATCCTGGATGCGGACGTTGAGATCGCCCCAGGGAGTTTCGACGGGCGGATGGACGAGGGTCGCGCCGTTGGCGAGCGCCCGCTTCAGCGCGGACGGGAGGTCGGGTACCTGCAACGCAAAGCGGATCTGCCCGCTGACTCGTTTCTCCGCTTCGAGCTGGTCAATCACCTCCGCCTGGCGCTCATCGAACAGTTCGAGCGTGGCTTGACCCATTTCGAGCATGAGCGCGCGCCCGCCGTCGTTGTTCCAGACCGCGGCGGGTTCGAGACCGAGTCCGTCGCAGTAGAATTTGACGAGGCGCTCGTAGTCGCTGGCGGTGATGGCGACGCGCAGTTGGAGGATGGGGGAATTGGTCATGGTTTCTCCTTTGGCGGGGCGGCGTTCTCCCTAGACTGTCCGTCCAGGAAAGGCTAACGTCCGCTGATTCCAAAATACTCATTCAACGAATACATAAAATCTTGTTCGTTTGCAATCGGCGTTTCCTCACGTTGACCGTTGCGCGTGACGATGCGCTAATTGGAACAGGCGCACTTTTTCGATTGCGTTAACCAATTGCCCGGCAAATGTCGTCATCAGGTATTCATCGGCCTCGCTGAAAGCATCCAGATGTTTACTTTCAATGTTGATCAATCCGATGACCTTCTCGCTGACTTTAAGCGGAACGCATAACTCCGATAACACTTCTGGATTCACTGCGAGATAAGCAGGCTCGAGACGTACATCAGGAACCCGTATGGACTTACCGGTGGCTATCACTTGACCGGTCACGCCTTTTCCCAAAGGCAACATCAAACGTTCACTATTCGCGGTGAGTGTTGAATTATAAACACGCAGCATGTCAGATGATTCTTCCACCATGCCTATGTCGAAATAATCCGGGTGAAGTGCATCCTTCAGGATTTGGGCAGCGTTTTCGATCAAAGTATCCACGTTGGTCGCTTCCACCCCGACAATAGCAATGCCATTCAAAATGGTCAATTCGTCCGCGCGTTGAAGAGCGGCGGCCCGTTGGATTTCCAAATCCGAGGCAGGTTCTTCAAGTTGTCTCTCGAGACGACTGCGTATTGCGATAATGCGGATGCCAATGATGGCAGCGGCGATCACCGTTGCCAGCCGGAATAATTCGGGCAGTGCATTCGGAAAAACCATGTAAGCATATGGGATGTGGACGATAAAAAACCATGCTAATGCCCCCCAGCCTGCTGCCGGAGATAACTTATGCGCTGCATATAAAGCTACCATCAAGGCCAGCAGGTCGTGTGACTCGTGAAAAAAAGGGAAGAGCGGGTTGGCGACAACAGGAGCGAAGTAGGGGATGATCTCCAGCATGTCACCCATGGCAAGCAGCGTCAAAACCAGAAAAATGGCAATGGCCTCATAACGATTAAAGTGAGTGATCCGCTGATTTTTCATAAATTGCCATGCTATCACGTTGTTTTTTGCATTTTACGCAAACCATATCTTTGAAACTGGTGTGATTATACAGTACAGAAGGTTCTTTCTTCGTAACGAATGTTGAAGGCGCCTGGCTAAATGGGGAGTCTGATGAGGATGGAGTCGGGTATCGCGATGAAGTAATCAGTTTTCAGTCATCTTTGATCCGTCTGCGCGATTCGATGTGTTGGAGAAACGCGCAGACGATTAAAACCAAAAGGGACTTCGCAAAAAAGCGAAGTTACTTCTGCTTTCACTCACTGATTACTATTCACTGCCTACTGGCACAAAATACATATCCGTCGGCTTCAACTTCGAATTGCGCAGGTGGCGGATCTTATATTCCCGTTCGATCTGGATCGGCGCCATCCGCCTGAGAAATTCCAGCGCCTCTTCATCAATGCTGATCGGGAATAGAGTGGTTTATTTCACCAGCGCCGCTCCGCAATAGGGACAGTTTTTCCAATCAACCTGCGCGCCGCGCCCGCAGGAGGGACAGACTTGAGCATGGGTGGGGGGATTGTTTCCACCGCCAATTGTCCGCACGAGCCAGGCGATACCCAATACGGTAAGAACGAGAAAACCAAAGGGGATCAGCCACATGAAGAACATGCCGCCCATCATCCACGGGCCCATCATTCCCCAACCGCCGTATCCCCATCCGCCGTAGCCTGAGCCGCCCAACAGGCTTGCGCCAAACATCAAGACGAGCAGGGCGATAATGACGGTCACAACGACCACAGTCCAATTTACTTTGTTCATCGGTCACTCCTTTAGATTCTTGTACAAAACGCAAGATGATTAAACACAAAGTACACGAAGATCACAAAGGAAAAACCCTCGGTTTTTATTCGTATTACTTCGTGTACCCTTCGACAAGCTCAAGGCATACTTTGTGTCCTTCGTGTTTAAATCCTTTTGGTTTCCGCTTCGCCGAGCGGAGAGCCGCAGTAGGCGCACGCGCTCCAGGTTGAATCAACCTTTTGTCCGCAGGCGGAACATTCCGAAGTTTTGAGACTCATGCCGCAGTTGGGGCAAAAAGCGAAACCCTGTCCAAGGGGGAAGTCACAGTGAGCGCATTGTCGTCCGCTGGAGGCAGGCATCACGTTGGCTTGCGGCGCGGACGCAGGCTGGGCGGAGGTCTGGTGTCCCTCGTGATCCATTGCCGCATGCATTAACATACAACCACACATAGTCGTTCTCCTTGCAAAAGTTTTTCCAATTACGTTTCTTTACATTCTCCCACGCTGATGTAAAGGTTTGATAAAGAATTCGCGAAGGTGGATTAAATGCTGATCGGTATGCCGAGCGTCCTGCCGCCAAGAGACAGGGCCAGGCGCAGTGTCTCGCGTTTCAAGCCATAGGGAGACAGCCACCACTGTTCGAACAACACTTTGCCGAGATGCCAGGATTTGCCCAGCTTGTGGAGTTCGATCTGCGGCGACGGTTCGGCGAAGAAATTGCCATACGCGAATCCTGCCAGACTTTCGCCTGCTTCCAGCATACAGTAGCCGATGCCTGGAAAATTGTCTCGCCCGCTTGTTCCCGCGATCTCAGCGGCGATACGGCGCGCAACTACTTCTGCTTGTGCATGGGCAAACACACCGGCTTTTGGCAGCATCATAGGCACATCGGGCTTCCAGCGTCCGGGAATGGAGATGGCTGTCGCGTCGCCGATCGCGTATACATTTTCGTGCTTCGTCTGGAGGGTAGTGCGATCCACGGGGATCCAGCCAGCTTCATTAGTCATCCCGCCTTCTTGAGCGATGCGCGGTCCGCGGTGAGGCGGGATGGCGACTAGCAAATCGTAGCGGAACGATTCCTTTCCGTCGAAGGCAATCTCATGCGCGGTTGAATCCACTTGCGTCAATTTGTGCAGTGGATGAAAGGCAACGCCTCGATCTGCCAACATCTGTTTTACCGCGTCGCCCAAAACTGGTCCCGCTACCGGCATAGGTTGAGGCTCCGGCGTGAAGAGATGTACTTCAACTTTATCGCTCAAGCCGCGCTGACGAAGCGTATTGGCAATCAGCATGGCGCCTTCATGCGGCGCACCGGGACATTTATAGGGCAGGGCGCTCACAACCACAGCCACCTTTCCACCGGCGAAGTTTTGCAAAGCATCGCGCAGTTTCGCTGCCCCATCAAACGTGTAGTAGGTCTGTGCGCTCTCCGCCAAACCAGGGATGGCGCCGGGGGCTAGTTCCGCGCCGAGGGCGACGATAAGATAATCGTAATTCAACGTCTGCGCGCTGGTCTGCACGCGGCGATTCGACAGGTCAATCGCCTGCGCTTCGGACAGAACCAGCTCAACGCCGGGGCGCACGAGCTGGCGCACATCCCGCGTGATCTGCTCAGGCTGGCGGTCACCGGTCATCAGCCATAGGAAGGAGGGCGCAAAGGCATGCTGAGGATTCTTCTCAACTAACATGATGCGGTGTTCTTTCGGAAGGAGACGTCGCAATTCGTTGGCGGCAACCAGTCCGCCGATGCCTCCGCCCAGAATAAGTACAGTTTTACCAGTCATGATTTCATCTCCAGTTTCAACTCATAGTTTTTACTGATAATCGAATGTCGCTCATAACTTGCAACGCGTCGAAGGGACAAGCAGGGATGCATAAACGGCAGTCGTTACAGCGTTCGATGTCAATGTAGGGCGGGTCATCATCGTCAATCCGCATGATGGCGCGCACTTTGCAGATATCGGCCGCCAGACAGCGGCGGCAGGCGCGGCAGTTCTCAGCCTGAAGTTGGATGCGAATCTCGCGCGCCACAGATTTCTCGCAATTTAAAATACCAGTACCTTGCTCGCCGCAACGGTCCATTCGCCGAGCAGATCGAGACTGCCGGATCGCACATCTTCCACAAATCGTTCAGGCTCGAGCCCGCGAGCCTCTGCGCACGTCCCTCAGGTTGCGACCTCGCCGCGTTTCGCCAGCGACCTTAACATACGTTCGGCATTATAGTACCCCTCAGGTGTCTTTTGTCCCGCGCTGGCGCAGTTGACCCCGTCGCCTATCAGGAACACGCGCACACTGGCATCAGGCTGCTTGACCAGGTTCAGCGCGAGCCGCAGTGCATGGTAGGGACGAAAACTGCCATAAGGCGAATCGTTAATGATGAACAGGTAATTTGTCTTTTCAGGCTCAGTCATGAAATGGGTTCCTATTTTGTTAATTTTCCCTAACCAGTTTAGCGCCAGTTTCCAGATGTTCCAGCAATACCTGCCGCATTAGATCACATGCCTTAACAATTTTGGGATTGCTTAACTTGTAGAAAACGTTCAATCCCTCGCGGCGTGTCGTGAGGATGCCCCTCTGACGCATAATTGCCAGATGCTGCGACAGATTTGCCTGGCTGATTTCCAAAGCCTCTGCCAACGCAGTTACCGACAATTCGCGGGCGCGCAATTTGTCTATGATTTCCAGCCGTTTGGGATTGGCTAATGTATGGCAGATGCTCGCATGGAGTTTATATATTTGACGGTCAGTCATTTGATGCCTTCATTATATTAGAAATTTAGAATATTGTAATGTTCTCATGGGGGACTGTCAACTTTTTTCCGTACGCAAAATGGCGTATTAGGCCAGCCGCCAAATTGCGCTCAACGATGAAGCAGCAAAGACGTATGATGTGGTTAAGAATTTTTGGCAATTGGCTCGCCGGAACGAAATCTATTAGCTGTTCAGTGTTATCCTGTGGCAGCATATATAAAATCTTTCAGGGTAAATATGATGTATTCAGATGAAGCATGCAGGTTGTTTTATCAATTATTGACTTTGTAGAACGGCCGATACAACGATGCGATGAATGTCCACAAGATAGGGGTGGCATGAGATCAGTGTCACTCTGGCATCCTGCGTGGGAGCCATGACTTCGACTGCCGTCGGTTCAACCATTTGTGTCCCGATGATAATGTAAGTGTATTGCCTTCGGTTTGTAAATAAGATGACGCTATCGCCGGGTCTTAAGCGGTCCAGATATCGAAAGATTTCCCCATACACATCATTGTGGCCCGATAAGACGATATTGCCATTCTCGCCCGGATTCGGTGTTCCGATATGTTGGGCGACCCCTTTCTTGAGTTGTTCCGATCCATCACCCTGCACGATAGGCGAGTCCACACTGATCGCTGGAATCTGAATCCGAATTGCCTGCTGGCGTTCCGGAGTTGGAATTGGAAGATTGGCTATGGATTGGACTATTGGCCGCAGGTGTTGCGGGATCCCTGCTTCATTGGGTGTTGCACCACCCGGACTATTTGGCGGCGTCTGGCCCTCGGGAAGCATAACTTCCCTAACGATTGGGGTTGGCTCAAGCGTAGGTTGTTGGAGAGCGGCGGCTGCGTTCCGATTTAAAGTGCCTAGCACTGACAAGCCGCTTGCCACAATAGCAATCAGGCCGACCACTGCTAGAATCTCCATCCCTGGCAGGAGGAAATCCAACCAGGTGCGATGCGAGGCTTTTGTATTTCTGATTTTTGTTCGCACGGATGATGACCCATTTCCGAGGTCTTTAACCACGTCTGGATCACCGACAAACGGTATCACTCGTCCGGTCTGGCAGAAACGTTCCAATCGGATATTCCGCGACACCCGGCGTCTGTCCACTAACAGGAAACGTATTTCCTCCACAGAAAGGTCTTGCGTGTCTTTATTCCTCATCCAGGTGTCCTGGCACATTTTTTATTTGAGCCTAGTGCAGAATCAGGAAACATTTTAGGATTTCCTCAAGAAAGGCAATACAGGATTAGCGAACACGGAGCAAACTCTGGAAACTACTTCTTTAGCGGATAATTTTCTGTCAGGTTCAACAATTTTACGTTT